>OLQH01000138.1_pt1 | contig 87139 bp, 77 predicted proteins | sample 1672671 | NCBI WGS metagenome assembly OLQH01 (sample SAMEA3136712, study PRJEB25190) | human gut metagenome | reverse complement strand
TGCTGGGCTGCCTGTCGGCCAGAAAAGAAACGTATGCTTCCAGGGATGCCATCTGTCTGAATGGAGACAGGATGGAAGAAGTGGGGATCGTAGTGGACGGGGAAGTCCGGATCGTCAGAGATGATTTTGAGGGAAGAAGAGCGATTCTTGCCCATATCGGGCCGGGCGAAGTGTTCGGGGAGACCTATGGCTGTCTTCCGGATGCAGAGCTGCCTGTATCGGTTGAATGTGTCAGAGATTGTACGGTGTTGTTCTTAAACTACCATAAGGTACTGACGACCTGCAATGCCAGCTGTGCATTCCACCAGCGGCTGATTGAAAATATGGTTGTTCTTCTGGCTGAAAAGAATGTCCGTTTGAATCAAAAGCTGGAATGTCTTGAAAAGAGGACTACAAGGGAGAAGATTCTTGCATATATAAATCAGGAACAGGATAAGCAGAAAACGTCCCGGATCAAGCTTCCTTTTTCTAAAAAAGATATGGCCGATTATCTGTGTGTGGACAGGAGCGGAATGATGGTGGAACTGAGGAAACTCCAGACGGAAGGTGTTTTGTCTGTTGAGAAAAATATAATTGCGATTGGAGAGAGACAGAATGAAGATCAGTGACGTAATGACAAAGATGATAGAGTATTATCAGGGAGATTCCAAAAGAGTCCAGCACTTTATGAAAGTGTATGCCTATGCAAAAGCTATCGGGGAGCAGGAGGAACTGGAACCGGAACTGCAGGAGATCTTGGAGATTGCTGCGGTGACTCATGATATTGGAATTAAAAAAAGTGAGGAGAAATACAATAGCAGTTCAGGAAAATACCAGGAGATAGAAGGACCGGACGAAGCCAGAAAGCTTCTGGGTGAGTTCGGTCTGAAAAATGAAACCATGGACAGAATCTGTTATCTGATCGGGCATCATCATACTTACAGCCGGATTGACGGCATAGATTATCAGATCCTTGTGGAAGCCGACTTCCTTGTGAATCTGGAGGAGGATAAGAGCGGAATGAAAGCCGCGCATAATGTGAAGAAAAAAATATTTGTTACCAAAACGGGGATTCATTATCTGGAAAATCTATTTTTTGAAAGATGACAAAAAATCTAAAAAAGTTCTTGATTTGGGCTTTTTGATATGGTAAAGTATAGAAGTCGCAGGAATGAGACATGCCCAGATAGCTCAGTCGGTAGAGCAGAGGACTGAAAATCCTCGTGTCGCTGGTTCGATTCCGGCTCTGGGCATCTTTTTTATTTTATAAAGAAATTCAAAGAGTTAACTTTCAGAAAGAATGAAAAAACCGAAAGTTGACTCTTTTTTTTAATTCCTATTCAATAGGAATTAAGTATGATATAATAAAAATGAAAAAATATGTTTACAAAGGGATAAAAAATGACATCAATTTATAATAAGTTGAAACAACTACAATACAAAGAAGATTATCCTTTTCACATGCCAGGACATAAAAGAAATTTAAAGATCGATTCATTATTAGATGCGATTTCCAAAATTGATATTACAGAGATCACAGGATTTGATGATCTTCACCATCCAGAAGAAATGATTCGAGAATTGATGGATGATTTAAAACAGATTTATGGAACAAAAGAGAGTTATCTACTGGTAAACAGTAGCACTGCGGGGAATTTAGCTGCAATAGCTGCATTGTGTAATATTGGAGATAAGATACTGGTTGCGAGAAACTGTCATAAGTCAGTCTATCACGCGATAGAATTGTTGGGACTTGATCCAATCTATATTTATCCAGAGATTGATGAATATGGAATCTGTAAAGGCATTACGAAGGAACAGATAGAAAATATCATAACAAAAGAAACCTCAATTAAGGCAATGGTCCTTGTTTCACCAACATATGAAGGAAGAGTATCAGATATTGAAGGAATATCAGATGTTCTGCATCGAAATAATATACCATTGATCGTAGATGAAGCTCATGGGGCTCATTTTATTTATCATGAGGCATTTCCAGAGAGTGCGGTAAATAGCGGAGCAGACATTGTGATACAAAGTCTGCATAAGACATTGCCCGCATTTACGCAAACAGGATTACTTCATTTGTGCACAGATTGTGTGACAAGAGAAATGATGCAAAAGAAATTGTCAATATTTCAGAGCAGCAGTCCATCTTATGTGTTGATATCATCAATAGAACAATGTATCCACATATGTAATGAAAATCGTGGATATTTTCAACAATACTACGAGAAATTGTGGATACTACGTGAAAAACTAGAAGAATTAAAATATATCAAACTGGTACCAACGGATGATATTGGAAAACTTGTGTTTTCGGTAAAAGACACGACAATATCTGGAGAAGACCTATTTGAGATTTTAAGAGACAACTATCATTTAGAGTTAGAAATGTCAGAACTTTATTACGTGATCGCAATGACAAGTGTGTGCGATACACAAGAAGGATACGATAGATTGTATCAGGCATTAAAAGAGATCGACAGTGAGATCACAAAAAAGGATACAGAGTATTTATTTTTGGAAAATGATTTTCATCAAAATAAAAAGATGTTAAAACCAGAAGAAGCTGCAACAAAAGATCGAATACAGATTGATTATGATGATGCAAAAGATGAGATTGCAGCGGAATTTATTTTTTTGTATCCACCAGGAATTCCACTTGTTGTGCCTGGAGAAGTGATCGATGAGTATGTGATCGATAAGATCAGACAGTATGAGCAATATGATATGAAAGTGATAGGACTGGATGATCATAAAATTTATATAATAAATAGATGAGAGGATATAAATATGGGATTATTTTTGACAGTTGAAGGACCAGATGGAGCTGGAAAAACAACACAAATAGAATTACTAAGAGACTACTTATCTGACAAAGGTTATGATATAATAGTATGTAGAGAACCTGGCGGAACACCGATCAGTGAGGCTGTAAGGAATGTGATCCTTAACAAAGAATTTACTGAGATGGGGCATATGACGGAATTACTGCTTTACACAGCTGCCAGAGCTCAATTGATCGAAGAAGTCATTCGTCCGGCACTAGAAGATGGAAAGATCGTAATCTGTGATCGATTTGTGGAATCTTCTGCAGTCTATCAGGGAATAGCCAGAGGAATGGGAATTGATCTTGTTTATAAAGTAAATCAATTTGCAATCGGAGATACGATGCCAGATTTGACGATTATGCTAGATCTGGATGCAGAAGCTGGTATTTCAAGAAAGAAGAAACAGGCAGAGCTGGACCGAATGGAAAGCGAGACAATTGATTTTCATAAGAAGGTTGTTGAAGGATACAGACAACTTGCGAGCCTGCATCCAGATAGAATCTATACTGTTGACGGAAGTCTGCCGATCGAAGAGATTCATCAGCAGATTGTTTCACAGGTCAACAAAAAATTTCATGGTAAAGGGTGATGTAGTATGAAGAGTTTTGATGCAATTATAGGACATAAAAAAATAATTTCTCATTTTGAAGAAGCAATCAAGACGGGAAAAGTTTCCCATGCCTATTTATTAAGTGGCGAAGATGGAAGCGGAAAGATGATGATCGCAAAGGCAGTTGCGAAGGCACTTCTGTGTGAACACAAAGATGGATGTGGAGAATGCGCAGCATGTAAGCAGGTGGATTCATTAAATCATCCAGATGTCATTTATATTACTCATGAAAAGTATGAAATCAGAGTTGATGATATTCGAAAAGGGATCAATGAGACGATCGATATTAAACCGTATAGCGGAGATTATAAGATTTATATCATTGATGATGCGGATAGAATGAATGCAGGAGCGCAGAATGCCTTATTAAAGACATTAGAAGAACCACCTGCATATGCAGTGATCCTTCTATTAACAAACAATAAGGATAGATTGTTAGATACGATCCTCTCAAGATGTGTGTCCATGACATTAGGAAGTGTCAGAGAAAGCGAAATTGAAGATTATCTAAAAGCCAATACAGGGGCAAGTCATGCAGATATCGCATTTGCAGCAGCATTTTCACTTGGGAATATTGGACGTGCATTGCATGTACTGGATACAGAAGAATTTAAAGATATGCTGAATGATACAATGAACGTGATCACTCATATGAAGAGTATGGAGATTTATGAAGTTGTATCGTATGCGAAGAGTCTGACAAAATATAAGAATGAGATTTATGATTTCCTTGATATCATTATGGTATGGTATCGAGATATGCTGATCCTTAAGACAACAGGGTCTTTAAATCAACTTGTATTTAAAGATAAATACCGCCAGTTAAAAGATCAGGAGATTTATATTTCATTTGAGGGAATCAGTCATATTCTTGATGAAGTAGAAAAGGCTAGAAGGCGACTGATCGCAAATGTTAATTTTGAAGTGGCAATCGAAATGCTGCTTGTGACGATAAAGGAGAATGGTAAAGTATGGTAGAAGTAATTGGAGTGCGATTTCGTACTGCAGGAAAGATATATTTCTTTAATCCAAAGGAATTTCAGGTAAAGTCAGGAGACCACGTGATCGTGGAAACTGCCAGAGGAATTGAATTTGGATCAGTCGTTTCTGAGAGAAGACAGGTAAAGGAAAAATGCATCGGAGATGAATTAAAACCTGTGTTAAGAATCGCAACCAAAGAAGACGAAGAAAGAGCAGAGAAGAACAGAGAGAAAGAAAAAGAAGCATATAAGATCTGCCTTGATAAAATTAAGGAACATCAGCTTGATATGAAGCTTGTATCAACAGAATATACATTTGATAATAATAAAGTATTATTTTACTTTACGGCGGATGGACGAGTTGATTTCCGTGAGCTTGTAAAAGATCTGGCAGCAGTGTTTAGAACACGAATTGAACTACGTCAGATCGGTGTCAGAGATGAAGCTAAGATGCTTGGAGGCATGGGAATCTGCGGAAGAAAATTATGCTGTAATACATTTTTATCGGAGTTTGCACCTGTTTCGATCAAGATGGCAAAAGAACAGAATCTGTCACTGAATCCAACAAAGATCTCAGGAGTCTGCGGAAGACTGATGTGCTGTCTTAAGAATGAACAGGAAACTTATGAGTACTTAAACAGCAAACTTCCAAATGTCGGTGAGAAATTAAAGACAAAAGACGGTGTATTTGGAGAAGTTCAGAGAGTGGATGTTCTTCGTCAGAAGGTAAAATTGATCGTTGAAGATGAGAACGGAGATAAAGAAATCCAGGAATACAAGATTGATGATCTTATGATGAAAAAGAAGAAACCACAGGGATGTCAAGGTTGCAACAAAGGATGCAATAATAAGAATCAAGGATGTAATAAAGGACATGGAAAGAGAAAGAATTGATGATCTTGGAATCAATGGTTATCAGATCATCCAGAAGGAACAGGGATTTTGTTTTGGAATGGATGCGGTTCTTTTATCAGATTTTGCACAAGTTAAGAATGGTGGGAGAGTTCTGGACCTCGGTACGGGGACCGGAATCCTCCCAATTTTGATGGAAGCGAAAACAAAAGCTTCCCATCTCATCGGGCTTGAGATACAGCCTGAGATGGCCGAGATGGCACAAAGAAGTGTCAAATTAAATCATTTGGAAGATAAGATAGAGATCGTGGAGGGTGATATCAAAGAAGCTTCTGCGATTTTTTCACATGACAGTTTTGATACGATCACATCGAATCCTCCATATATGATCGGACAACATGGGCTTAAGAATCCATCGGAAACAAAAGCAATTGCAAGACATGAGATTTTATGTACATTTGCGGATATCACGGCAGCAGCGAAAAAGCTTTTAAAGAATAAAGGAAAGCTGTTTCTGGTACACAGAACATTTCGTTTATCGGAGATTTTATGTCAATTGTCCAAAGATGGATTAGAACCGAAGAGAATCCGTTTTGTGCATCCATATATCGATAAAGAACCAAATATATTTTTATTAGAAGCAGTAAAAGGCGGAAAGTCAAGAATGACAGTAGAACCTCCATTGATCGTTTATGAAAAAGAAGGAAAATATACAGAAGAAATTTATAAGATTTATGGAATGAATCCGGAGGAATAAGCATGAGTGGAACATTATATTTATGTGCAACACCGATAGGAAATCTAGAAGATATCACATTTCGTGTGATCAATACATTAAAAGAAGTGGATCTGATCGCAGCAGAAGATACAAGACACAGTATCAAATTGTTGAATCATTTTGAGATTAAGACAAAAATGACAAGTTATCATGAGTATAACCGTGTGGAGAAGGCGAAAGTTCTTGTAAAGCAATTGCAGGAAGGGAAAAATATTGCATTGATCACAGATGCAGGGACACCGGGAATTTCAGATCCGGGCGAAGAACTTGTAAGACAGTGTCATGAAGCAGGAATTACAGTAACAGCACTGCCAGGAGCTTGTGCGTTGATCAATGCATTGATCATTTCCGGACAGCCAACGAGAAGATTTTGTTTTGAGGCATTTCTTCCATCTGATAAAAAAGAAAGAAAACAGATTCTTGATTCTCTGGAAAATGAGACAAGATCTATTATCATCTATGAAGCACCGCATCGTTTAGTAAGAACTTTAGAAGAATTGTACGAAGTTTTTGGAGACAGATCTATGACATTGTGCAGAGAGCTTACAAAGAAGCATGAGAGCGTTTTTAAATCAACACTCGGAGAAATCCTTGCCTATCATAGAGAAAACCCGCCAAAAGGCGAATGTGTGATGATCATAGAAGGGAAATCGTTTAAAGAATTAAAAGAAGAAAGTCAGGAAGAATTTTTAAAGATGCCATTGTCTGAACATATGAAACGTTATATGGATCAGGGATATTCTAAGAAAGAAGCAATGAAGCTTGTAGCGAAAGATCGTGGTGTTGGTAAGAGGGAAATTTATCAACAATTATTGGAAGAAGAATAAAGTAAATATAAAAAGAGTTGTCACATTAAAAGGCTGAATAAAATGTGACAACTCTTTTTATTTTAGAAAAATTACATGTTTTTAAGAATTTGTATTCTTAAATTTATAAAAATAGAAAATTATTATTTTCTATTGAGCACTTTTATAAACTTCCATTGCAGCAGCAACACCTTCACCAGCAGGTACTTTCACACCGTTTTGAAGTAATACAGCTTCTAATGCACCTAATGTGAAAAGAATGTTTCTCTTCTGACTTGAGTAACCCATGTTTCCAATACGGATGATCTTTCCATCTAATGGACCAAAAGAAGTAGCAACTTCAATACCGAAGTAATCAAGTAACTGTCCTCTTAATGTAGGACCATCAATTCCTTCTGGAATATTGATAGCAGTAACAACAGGCATTTTATTTTTGATATCACCAAAAATAGAAATTCCCATAGCCTGAAGACCTGCACATAATGCTTTATCATTTAAACTATGACGTTTGAAACGTTCATCCAGACCTTCTAACATGATGCAACGAAGTGCTTCATGAACTGCATACTGCATGCTGGTAGCTTCTGTATGATGATTTAAATGACGTGGGCTCCAGTAATCCTGTAACTGAGCAAGATCAAGATAGTTGCTAGGAATCATTGGAAGTGAACCATCGATGTCATCAGCAGTACGGATTCCTTTTTCAACTTTCTTTCTTTTTGCAATAATATCTTCAATTTTCTTGTTATATGTAATCAATGCAGATCCAGATGGTGCAGAGATACATTTCTGTGTACCTGCGATACATGCATCTAATCCCCATTCATCAACACGAATGTCAACACCACCTAAAGTAGCAACTGTATCAACGATAAGTAAGGCGTCATATTTTTTACAAATCTTACCAATCTCATCTAATGGCTGCATCATAGAAGTAGAAGTTTCTCCATGAATACAAGCAACAGCTTTATATCCACCTTTTTTTAATTCAGCTTCAATTTCTTCAGGTTCAAAAACAGTACCCCATTCTCTTTCAAGTAATGTAATTTCTGCACCACAACGCTCTAAAATTTCAGATAATAAATATCCAAAACGTCCGAATGCAGGAATTAATACTTTATCTCCAGGGCAGATTGCAGCAGTCAGAACAGTTTCAAGACCACCACGAGATGTTGTATCTACAGTATAAGTCTGATGATTCTTAGTCTGGAATACACGACGAGCCATTTCCTGAGTTTCAGCCATAAGTCCTGTAAATTCAGGGTCGAATTGTCCTAAAATATGAGCACCCATTGCACGAAGAACTCGTGGATCAGCTTCTACAGGACCTGGGCACATTAATGTACGTGGTGATGGATTAATTTCTTGAAAATTCATCTTTCTATATCCTTCTTTCTTAGTTTTCCTAAATCTATTGTGTCAATAATAATTGTTTGGCATGAACTATTATTACTAATAGCACAATTTAAAAAAAAAGTAAAGAAAAATTTAATGATAATTTAAAAAATGACGAAAATAAGCCGTTTTTTAATTAAAAACTGGTTGACCACAAGAAAAAGTTGTGTTATATTAACAGCATCAGCAGTACATATGACATTGAGTTTACAAAGAGGTAAATCACAGGTATCAAAGTTTAAAGCTTTGGTTCTTTGATTTGCCTCTTTTTTTATTTTTTATAGAAATAATTCAAGGGAAAAATAAATTCCACAGAGTGTATCTAACCCGGAAGAATGTCCAATAGCAAGAAATTGGGGAAGAATCTCAGATGTTTCAGAAAAATTACACAGCATGTGAACTGCCGTACCAAATTGTCGGTGTAGTGCACAGGACAAAAAAGCAGAGCTGATTTCATTTGTACGTGAAAGATTGCAACGGATGGACCGTCTCAAAGTAGATGAAAAAGGTGTATCCCATAAGTTCATAAAAATGAGACCAGCTAAAAATCCACAAAGAAAATCATCACCACTTGGAGTCAGACCGATTCCCAGACCGATCAGGCTGGTAAGGTGGGAAACAGCATCTTGAAAATGATTATTTTTTAAGGTGATAGATATGGCATGAATGTGTTTCCTTGCGACTTCAAACATAAGGTTTAAGTTTTGTGATGATTGAAAAATTGTGACAAACCCTTGAAATGGAGCATCTTTGATCACAGTTTTAAGGGTTTGTTTTAAAGAAAGACAGTAGGAATGATCTAATGCAAATAGTTCTGTATGTAAAATTTTTGCATCCGCAAAAGTAATTTTATGGTGATCTAAAAATATAGCAGAATTCATAACATCAATCTGATCAGGTGATTCGCAGAGTAAAGATGATAATTCATTAACAGAAAGATCTGTGATCAAACTAATCGGAGATAGGGGAGAAGACTTTGGTTGAAGAGTTAGAAGTTGATCATTAAAAGAAAGATTGATCGCTTTTTTATAGCTGGAATGCAAAGAAGGTTTTGTTCCAGAGGTAAGAATTCTATGAGCATGATCGGACATTTGTATAATTTGGGATTTCATAATAAGTAAACTCCTTTTTGTTTTATTTCATAAAAATAGTAAAGCAAGAAAGATAAGATCTTTAAGAGAAAAAGTAACAGATAAATAAAAACTTGTCAATTTAGAAATTGGGGGCAGATATATGTATGATTTATTGATTAAAAATGGAAAAATCGTCACATCAGAGCAGGTTTATGAAGCGGATATTGCAATTCAAGATGAAAAAATTGCAGGAATTTTAGAGAAAGGCACAAATTTAGATGCAAAAAAAGTAATAGATGCAAAAGGAAAATACGTTTTTCCAGGAGCTATTGACACACACGCACATTTAAATGATCCAGGATATGAATGGAGAGAAGATTATGAACATGGAACAGCGGCAGCAGCGGTTGGAGGATATACAACGGTAATTGATATGCCTCTTCAGAACGAACCTGCAATGACAAATGGAAAAGCATTTGATGCCAAAATTGACAAGGTAGATAGCAATGCTTATGTAGATTATTGTTTTTGGGGTGGTTTGATTCCAGATAACTTTGATGATTTAGAGGAATTAAACGAGAAGGGATGTGTAGCCTTTAAATCGTTTATTGGACCAGTTTCACCAGATTATAGTTCATTAAGTTATGGACAGGCATATGAGGCAATGCAAAGAATTGCAAAATTTAATGGGCGTGCAGGATTTCATTGCGAAGATTTTTCAACAATTAAATGGCAGGAAGAGAGAATGAAAAAAGAAGGTCATCTCGATTGGCAGGGATTTTTAGATTCAAGACCTGTAATTGCAGAAATGCTGGCAACGGTTGATATTATTGAAATTGCAAAAGCAACAGGATGTAAGGCTCACATTTGTCATGTTAGTAGTCCAGATGTAGCACAAAAGATTAAAGAAGCACAGGAGCAAGGATATGATATTACAGCAGAGACATGCTCACATTATCTAAGTATGACAGATCAAGATGTATTAAAACATGGAGCGCTGTTTAAATGTGCACCACCATTACGTTCTCAGGAAGAAGTTGATCGTTTATGGAAGTATGTAGAAGATGGAACGATCAGTGGTATTGCAAGTGATCATTCTCCTTGTAGTTATGATGAAAAATATAATGAGATCCTTGGAAATAAAATCGAAAATGTATTTGATGTATGGGGTGGAATCAGCGGAATTCAGAGTGGATTTCAGGTTGCATTTAATGAGGGTTGCGTAAAAAGAAAAATTTCTCCATGTGTTCTTGCAAATGCAATGGCCAAGCAACCAGCAAAAGCATTTGGAATTTATGGAAAGAAAGGTGAGTTAAAACCTGGATTTGATGCGGATATAGTTATCGTTGATCCAGAAAAAGAATGGGAGATTACAGAAGATTCTCTTTATTATGTCAATAAAATATCAGCATTTGTTGGAATGAAAGGAAAAGGTCAGCCTGTATGTACAATTATTAGAGGAAAGATCATGGCTGAAAATGGAAAATTGACAGGTCCAAAAGGATTTGGAAATTTTGTAAAGAAAGGTGAAAGATAAATGGGAAAAATAGTAGATAACAAAAATCTGGATGCGAATCTTGCAAAGGATGTAGATATCGATTTACAACCAACAAGAGAACGTATTATGGATCCGATTTCGTATGGAGCAAGTTTCCTGGGCGGATGTGTTTCTATAGGTACATTTTCTATGGGTGCTAGCTTAATTGGAGCATTGACAGTAACACAGGCTATCATTGCAATGGCAATCGGATGTCTTGTAATTGCAATTGCATTAGTATTAGTTGGAAATTGTGGACATAAGTACGGCATTCCATATAGTATTCAGTTAAGAAGCAGCTTTGGTAATGCAGGAGTAAAAGTACCAGGATTTTTGCGAGGAATACCAGCGATCATATGGTTTGGATATCAAAGTTGGATTGGTGCAGGTGCGATCAATAGTTGTTTAAAAATTTTATTTGGAATTAGTAATCTTCCAGTTGTTTATATATTATTTACGATTGCACAAGTAGCACTTGCAATTCATGGATTTAAAGAAATCAAATGGTTAGAAAATATTTCATGTATTTTTATTATTGCAATCTTAATTTATATGCTCTATGTAGTAAAAACACAATTTGCAGTAGAAATTAGTGGAACATTTTCACATATTAAAGGAACATGGGGAATGCCATTCTGGGCAGCGACAACATCATTTCTTGGAATTTATTCTACAATGATCATTAATGCATCTGATTATGCGAGAAATTTAAAAGAAAATGTTGGACCTAAAGCAACAGGAAGCATTTATGCGGTGTCTATTTTGCCAGTTACATTGTTTATGGGATTGATCGGGCTTCTTGTAACTGCAGCAACAGGAAATAGTGATCCAGTTGCCGTTTTTTCAACAACGATGCATAGTAAAGCGTTAACGATTATAACATTAGCATTTATTGCATTTGCACAGGTAACAACGAATGTACTGAATAATATTGTACCTCCATCTTATGTATTAATGGAGGCAACACATTTAAAATGGAAAGTATGTACAGTGATCGTAGGTATTTTATCTGTTTGCTGTTGTCCATGGGTATTAGTAACTGATAAATCAGCAGCTGGACTTGCGTTGTTTACAAAGATTTATTCAGCATTCCTTGGACCAATTTTTGCCGTTATGGTTGTAGATTATTATTTTGTTCATAAAAAGAAACTAGATGTTAATCTTTTATATGACAAAAATGGACCATATAAAGGAATTAACTGGGCAGCGATCATAGCAATTATTGTGGGCTCACTTTGTTCGTTGATCGTAGTAGATCTTTCATGGTATGTAAGTTTGATACCAACAGGACTTGTCTACTATTTCTGCATGAAAAAAATGCCATCATGCGAAAGATTCCGAAAAGGAACGAGCTTAGAATAAAAATTTAAAGAGATTCTGACAGAAATTTAATGGTTTCCTTTAGCAAAAGCTTTGTAAAAAAACTATTTTCATTTCGGTCAAAATCATGTGCATTTTCAGAAGCGACAAATCGTTTGGCATGATAAAGATCACACAAACTTGTAAATTCTTCAAATGGTACATCAGGATCGTTCGTGCTGTGGGCACAAAAAAGAGGACAAGGCATTTTGTCAGATGAGCGAAGAGAATAATTTAATAGAAAATCTTTGCTCTTTCCTTTATAAAACTGAGATATCCACTGACCACTTTGTCTTGCGTAGACATACGCACTATAGTGGGTATCCAGTGAACCATTTGAATGAAGTTTTTCAGGTAATGTTTGAAAAATAGATGGATCAACCGGAGGAAGAGCACAGTAATATGGAGTTGGTTTTTCAAACCACTGGTCGCAAAGAAAACCATATCCATAGTAAGAAAGAAGTCCTTTTGGGGCAGTTTTAAAAGAGTGTTTGGCAGCAGCCAGAAGACATAAATAGGCACCTGCAGAACGCCCCCAGAGGAAATATGGAAGAAACTGATCTACATAAAGTTCACTGTGATCAATATAGTGAGAAACAGACTGAAATACATCAGATAGGATGAGATCAATATCGGCAGCAGGTGCTAAAGGATAGTCAAAGGCAATGATCGCAAATCCAGCTTTTGTGAGAGTTGTCAGATGAAGATCTGGAAGATCATTTTTTTGACCATATAAAAGACCACCTCCATGAAAGTAGAGAATGCTTGCTTTGCATGGAATTTCAGAATCTTTATAAACGATCGCTTTTTTTTCAAAAGGGCTATCAAAAATGGAAACAGTATGATGAATTAACATAAAAAACTCCTTTTTAAATTGTTATTTTTGCTGTTATCCATTATAGCATGTCAAAAAAAGTTTACAAATATAGTGAAAGCGTGCATAATAAAAATTGGTTGTACGGATTTTAAAGGAAGGAGAAACAATGTTAAAAACAATTGTAAAAAAGGGTAGTTATCATGATTCTGTCGTGCTAATGTTATTGACAAATCAGATTTCTGCGCTTGAAGGTGTAAATAAAGTGTCCATTATGATGGCAACACCAGCAAATAAAGATATTTACAAACAAAGTGGTCTAGCCACAGAGGAATTGATGGAGGCAACAGCAAACGATATGGTTGTGGTTGCTGATGTAGATGATGATAAGATGCTTGATACGATCATGGAAGAAACAGAAAAATTCTTTCAGAAACAGCAGACACAGGAAAGTAATGCTGGAGATGATATTAAGAGAGTTAAGTCATGGGAGAATGCAAAGAAAAATCTTCCGGATGCAAATCTTGCAGTTATCTCAATACCAGGAGTTTATGCAGCATTAGAGATTGAAAGAGCTTTAGATGAAGGATTAAATGCTTTTGTATTTAGTGATAATGTTTCCTTAGAAGATGAAGTTCGTCTGAAAAAGAAAGCACATGAAAAAGGTTTAGCAGTTATGGGGCCAGATTGTGGAACAGGAATCATTCAGGGAGTACCAATTGCATTTACAAATAGCGTGTCAAAAGGATCTATAGGAATCATTGGAGCATCAGGAACAGGAATTCAGGAACTGACAACGATCATTGATCGTTTAGGCGAAGGTGTAACAAATGCGATCGGAACAGGTGGAAGAGATCTGTCAGAAGAAGTTGGTGGAATCACGATGCTTGATATGATCGAAGCGATGGAGGAAGATGATTCAGTGAAAGTGCTGATCATTATTTCAAAACCACCAGCAAAAGCAGTCAGAGACCGCATTTCTCGAAGATTAAGTAGTTTTAAGAAACCGGTGATCACATTATTCTTAGGAGAAAAGCCAGAATATCATGAAGAAAACTTCTATCATGCATATACATTAGATGAAGCAGCAAGACTGGCAGTATCCCTTGTTAGAAATCAAAAAGTACAAGAGGCAGAAGTTCCAGTATCTGTGGGAGATTATTTTAAAGCTGAGGAAGAAAAAACGATCAAAGCTTATTATTCAGGTGGAACACTTGCTGGAGAAGCAGCTATGTTGATCAAAGATGCACTTGATCTTAAGATTCCACCAGAAAAAGCAGAAGGATTTATGTTAAAAACAGGTGGACATATTGTAGTAGACCTTGGAGATGATGTTTATACACAAGGAAAACCACATCCAATGATCGATCCAGAGAAACGTATTGAGTGTATGAAGGAAGCAATCGATGATGAAACAACGGGAGTTATTTTATTTGACGTTATGCTTGGATATGGATCTCATGAAGATATGGCAGGGGCATTGATCCCAACCATTCTTGAATTAAAAGAAAAAGCAGATAAAGAAAATAGAAATATTGTGTTTGTTTCTACTGTATGTGGAACAAGAAGAGATCTTCAGGGATATGATAAGGCAGTATCTGAATTAAAAGATGCTGGTGTGATCGTATGTGAAACAAATAAAGCAGCAGTTCGCTCTGCAATCCGCGCGATCGGAATTGATTTTGAAGAGCCAGAAAAAGAAATACGTGAAAAAACAGTAATAGAAGAACATGAACCACAGGCTTCTAAGGAAATTTTAAGACTATTAGGTGAAAAACCGGTAGTGATCAATGTTGGATTAAAGAGTTTTGCAGATGTAACAAAGGAATTTGGATGCAAGAGTGTTCAGTATGATTGGACACCGCCAGCAGGTGGAAATATCGAATTGATCAAAACATTAAACTTCTTACGTAATTATGATGAATTTGATATTGATGAAGCAAACAGAGCAGTGATTGCAAAAGTAGTTGCCAGTCAGCCAGTGATCACTGATGTTGTACCAGCAAAATCTGTGATCAAAGAATTTGCAGAAGGAAAAGTAATCTTACATGCAGGTCCACCAATCGAATATAAAAATATGCCAGATCCAGTGCAGGGATCTTGTGTGGGAGCGACTTTATTTGAAGGATGGGCAGATAATGAAGAAGATGCAAGAAAATTACTGGAATCTGGAGAAGTAAAATTTATTCCATGTCATCATGTAAATGCAGTGGGACCAATGGGAGGTATCACATCTGCAAATATGCCAGTATTTGTGGTTAAAAATATGACAGATGGAAATGAAGCATATTGTACGATGAATGAAGGAATTGGTAAGGTACTTCGTTTTGGTGCATATTCACAGGAAGTAGTAGATCGTCTGACATGGATGAAAGATGTGCTGGGTCCAACTCTTGGAAAAGCAATCCGTTCTATGGATAATGGATTAAGCGTGAACCCATTGATCGCGAAAGCAATTGCCATGGGAGATGAATTCCATCAGAGAAATATTGCAGCATCACTGGCATTCTTAAAAGAAGTGGCACCGATCATTACAAAAATGGATATGGATGATAAAGATCGTTATGATGTGATCAAATTCTTATCAGATACAGATCAGTTTTTCTTAAATATTATGATGGCAACAGGAAAAGCAGTTATGGATGGTGCACGTCAGATTCAGGAAGGAACGATCGTAACAGCAATGTGCAGAAACGGTGTAGAATTTGGAATCCGTATCAGTGGTATGGGTGATCAGTGGTTTACTGGACCAGTGAATACACCACAGGGATTATATTTTACAGGATATGATGGTGATGATGCCTGCCCTGACATGGGAGACAGTGCGATCACAGAAACATTTGGAGTTGGTGGAATGGCAATGATCGCAGCCCCTGCAGTAACTCGATTTGTAGGAGCTGGTGGATATGAAGATGCACTTCGCACAAGTACAGAAATGACAGAGATCACGATCGATCGTAATCCAAACTTTATTATTCCAAACTGGAATTTCCAGGGAACTTGCTTAGGAATTGATGCAAGACTAGTAGTAGAAAAAGGAATTACTCCAGTGATCAATACAGGAATTGCTCATAAGATCGCAGGATATGGACAGATTGGAGCAGGAACAGTTCATCCACCAATTGAATGTTTTGAGAAAGCCGTTCGCGCATATGCAGAAAAATTAGGATTTACTCTGTAAGAGAAGAAGGGAGCTTTCAATGAAAAGAAAGAAAGTAGTTATAGCACTTGGTGGAAATGCCCTGGGAAAAGGTGTAGAAGAACAAAGAAAAGCAGTTGCAAAAACAGCAAAAGTCATTGTAAATCTGGCACAACAAGGATTAGATATGATCGTAACGCATGGAAATGGTCCACAAGTGGGAATGATTCAGGATGCCATGGACGAATATGTATATCATCATAAAGATTATGGTCCAACTCCGCTGCCAACAAGTGTAGCCATGAGTCAGGGATATATAGGGATTGATTTACAAAATGCGATTAAATATGAATTGTATAAAAGAAATCTTGATATAAAAGTTTCCACGATTCTTTCTCAGGTGGAAGTAGACCCAGAAGATCCAGCTTTTGAGAATCCAACGAAGCCAATTGGGCAGTTTATGACAAAAGAAGAAGCCAAAGAACGTGAAAAGAATGGAGTTGTCTGCATAGAAGATTCCGGAAGAGGCTATCGAGAAGTGGTAGCCTCTCCACAACCAAAGAGAATTCGTGAATTAGAAACGATCCGCACATTAGTAAATGCAGGACACATTGTTATAACATGTGGCGGAGGTGGAATTCCTGTTATAAATCAAGATGGCAAATTAGAAGGTGTTAATGCAGTCATTGATAAAGATCGAGTCAGTAGTCTTTTGGCAAGTCAGATTGATGCAGATTATCTGATCATTTTGACTGCTGTAGAGAAGGTTGCGATCCATTTCGGGAAAGAAGACCAAGAATGGATTTCAGATATGTCAGTTGAACAGGCCCGAGATTACATGCAAAAAGGAGAATTTCCAGAAGGATCCATGCTTCCTAAAATACAGGCAGCAATAGCATTTGCGGAATCACAAAAGGGAAGAGAAACACTGATCACGCTTCTTGAAAAGGCATCTGAAGGTATTCAGGGAAAAACAGGAACAAGGATTCATCAATAGAAATATATAGGAGAAAATCATGCAGATACCAATGAATTTATTTATGTGGCTGATCGCACTGCTTCCGATCATAGTACTTTTGGTCCTTATGATCAAATTTCAGTGGGGCGCTACAGAGGCAGCACCAATTGGATTAATGATAACGATCATTACAGGTGTTGTATTTTATAAAGCTAATATTACATTGCTTGCATCTGAAAGTGCAAAGGGAATTTGGAATGCATTAGTCATTCTTGTGATCGTATGGACAGCAATTTTGATGTATCAGGTTGCTGAGGAAGCAAATGCTTTTTCTGTCATACGAAAAGGTATGGGAGAGCTTTTACCAAATGAACTTTTGATGATTCTTGCAATGGGATGGATCATAGAGAGTTTTCTTCAAGGAATTACAGGATTTGGGGTACCAGTTGCAGTGGGTGCCCCATTATTGATTGGAATTGGAGTAAAACCTCTCTGGGCGGTGATCATCCCGCTTCTTGGACAATCATGGGGAAATACATTTGGAACTTTAGCGGCAGCATGGGATTCCCTTGTAATGTCTTCAGGAATTCAGACAGGATCCGTTGAGTATTTTAAGACATCGTTTGTTGCAGCAACATTTTTATGGATGTGGAATTTTGTGATCGGAGTCGTGATCTGTTGGTTTTATGGAAAAGGAAAGGGAGTTAAGAAAGGGCTTCCAGCAGTTATCATTTTATCGTTGATTCAGGGAGGTGGAGAACTTCTATTAAGTCAGTTTAATACAACACTTGCTTGTTTTGTACCAGCCTGTGGTGGAATGATCGCGATCTTTTTATTGGGAAGGACAAAATGGTATAAAACATCATGGAAACTTTCCGACAGCCAGATCATGCAAAGAAAAGAAACAACAATACAAGGAGAGGAAGTACCAGAAGGCATGACTCTGATACAAGCATTTGTGCCATATATCCTTCTGGCAGGACTTACTTTGATCGTCTTACTTTGTAAACCGATCAATCAGGTACTTGGAAGCTTGAAATTTGGATTTTCTTTTCCAGAAACGAGAACTGGTTATGGATTTGTAAATGCGGCTGTAAAAGGATATTCTTCATTTGCACCATTTACGCATGCAAGTATGTTTTTATTTATTTCTTCCATTTTAGGACTGATCTATTATCGAAGATGTGGATGGATTTCAAAAGACGGAGTCAAAGCAATTTTTGTCCGATCTATTTCCATGACAATGCCATCCGGTATTGCAGTCATTGGATTGATCATCATGTCAAAGATCATGGGTGGAACAGGGCAAACTTTAATTTTGGCGCAAGGAATTTCAAAGGTTTTAGGAAAAGGCTATGTAATACTAGCACCAGTTGTTGGAATGATAGGATCTTTTATGACAGGAAGTAATATGAGTTCTAATATCCTATTTGGAAATTTCCAGATGACAACTTCTAGTATGCTACATGTTAAGACGGCAGCATTATTAGGAGCACAAACAGCAGGAGCATCTGTAGGAAGTTCTATTAGTCCAAGTAATATCATTCTTGGAACAACGACGGCAAATATTTTAGGAAATGAAGGAGAAGCGTTAAAGAGAATTTTACCGATTTCTGTTACTATGACACTTTTGATCGGTATATTGACAATGATCTTTCTTGTTTTGCTTTAAGAAAGGATGAAATAGCGTGGAGGAAAAATTTTGGAAAACGAGAGCAGGAGCTATGACAAAAGCATTTCTTGCGATAATGATAGCCTTTGCAATGATTCTAGCAGGTCTTTATGGAAAAAATAAGATTTTATGTGAAATAGGATTTGTAATAATTATTGTATCTATGCTTTATGCTCCGTATGATACCTTGAAAAGAAAAACAACCAAGAAATAGTGGAAAGGAAAAAATACAAAATGGCAATAGAACAGATGACAGGACGAATTGCAAGAGATTTAGAATATTTAAAAAGATTTACATCGACACCTGGAAAGGGCTGTACAAGACTTCCTTTTACAAAAGAAGCCAGAGAGGCAGTAGATTTCTTAAGAAAACTGATGGAAGAAGCTGGACTGGAAGTAAAAGAGGATACAGCAGGAAATATATTTGGAATTTTGAAAGGGGAAGATCCTTCTCTTCCATGTGTAATGATGGGTTCCCATTATGATTCTGTCTATAATGGTGGAGATTATGATGGGATTGCAGGAATTATTTGTGGAATTGAAACAGCAAGACAACTTCAGGAACAAAATACAAAACTGAAACGAAATTTTGTTATTGCAGGATTTTGTGATGAAGAAGGAATGCGTTTTGGAAATGGATATTTTGGATCAGGGGCGATGCTTGGACATCGGGATCTGTCATATTGTAAAGAGTTTAAAGACAAAGATGATATTTCTATTTATGATGCAATGAAATCTTATGGATTGATTCCAGAAAGGATTGAAGAAGCAAAATGGGAAGAAGGAAGTATTGGAAAATTTTTAGAGCTTCATATTGAACAGGGACCAGTGCTCGATGCAGAAAAGGTTGAAATAGGATTAGTTGATCATATCGTTGGAATTCAGCGTTACTTTATTACGGTAGAAGGAAGATCAGACCATGCAGGAACAACGCCGATGGATATGAGAAAAGATGCAGTGGAAGCTGCGACAAAAGTAATTTCTAAAATCCCAGACTGGGCAAGAGAAAAAGCAGATGGAACAGTCGCAACGGTTGGATTGATCAATACAATTCCAGGCGGAGTTAATATTGTAGCAGAAAAAGTGGAATTTACGGTAGACATTCGTTCAAAAAACAACGATAATATAGAAGATATCGCAAATCGTATTCGTCATGCATTGGAAAGAGAGACGGAAGAAATTGGCGGAAGTTTTGACATGCAGACAAAACTTGTGATCACACCTGTAGAACTTGATCAGGAGCTTCTTGGAATTATGGAGCAACAGTGTAAAGAACTTCAATATAGTTATAAGTATCTTCCAAGTGGAGCAGGTCATGATTCATTAGAAATTGGGCAGGTGTTACCAACGGCAATGATCTTTGTACCAAGTAAAGATGGAAGAAGCCATTGCATGGAGGAATTTACAAAATATAGTGATCTCGCAAAAGCAACGCAAGTGATGGTGGGATTAATAAAAGAAGTAACGAGGGAATAGAATGGATGAAAAAACCGCAGATAAAAAGTATCAGAAAGAGAATATCAGATTAATAAGAAGATTTCTTGGATTAACACAGAAAGATTTTATCAAAACATATCTTTGTGATGAAGACGGAAAAGCATTGATGAGCGTTCCGACATTGTCAAATTTGGAATCAAAAGGTGGAGAACGATTAAGTGAAGTTATCTTAGCAGTATCAGATAAATTAGGAATCGACCCTACTTATTTTATGATTCCGTCAGAACAATTTGTTGAAAAAATGAATCTGATTGTTCCAAAAGATAAGCATAAAATGAAAGAAGAAACGAATGGAATAAAGAAGGCGAACATCAATCAAAATTTAAATCGGCTGACCATGTATTTTGCGGAACAGATTTTTGATAAAAAGTTAAAAAAAGGCGATAAAATTGAATCTGACAGAGAATTGGCAGCAAAGTTGAATCTTGGAAGATCTGCGGTTAGAGAAGCTTTAAAAGTATTAGAAGTACTCGGAATGATAGATATACGTCCTGGACAAGGGATGTATATCAGCAATAATGAAAATAATTTTTTTGTGATTCCGTTATCGTGGTCTATGTTTCTAAATGGAAATCAGATAGACAGCATCATTGAAGTAAGAAATGTACTGGAGATTAAAGCAGCTGAGCTGGCAGCAAAACAGAACGATCAGGATAAATTAAATAGTTTACATGATATATCGCATCGCATGCATACAGCATATGTGAATGAGGATTATGAGGAATTTTTAAAGGGAGATCTTGAGTTTCATGGATGTATCGCACAATGTAGTGGTAATCCAGTGATCTTTAGCATGCTTCAGACGATCCGTAATTTGATGAAATATGTAAGTGGAACAGGTATGGTAGAAGAAAGTCAGTTACACGACATTTATGAAGAACATCAAAGAGTTTATGGATTTATCATAGCACACGATAGTGAGCTTGCAGCAGATGCGATGAAAGAGCATATGGAACAGTCTATACTGAGATATGATATTAAAGAATAGAATAGAAATCAAAAAGGCTGGCTAAGTAATGATGAATTGATCATTGCTTGGCCAGTCTTTTTTGATCTTAATGTAGATAGATTGATCAAACTCTAATTATCTAATTGTGCGTAAAAAGTATCGGCTGTAACTGTTTCATCAAAAATATCTCTGTAAAATTCTCCTTCACTGTAAGCTACGATCAATGCGACTAATACATCATCAATAACATTCAGCGTTGTACGGAACATACCAGAAAACCAGTCAATACCAGCTAATAAAGCAACTCCTTCGATAGGAAGTCCTGCTGTTGGAAGGACAATGGCAAGTGCCACAAGACCACCTCCAGGAACAACGACAGTTCCAAGAGTAGCAAGGGTAGACATAATGACAATTACAAATTGCTGTTGCAGACTTAAGTCAACATGGAAAAACTGTGCAATTGTCAGGCAGGATAAGGCAAGGTAAAGAGCAAGCCCATCACTGTTTAATGACATACCAAGAGGATTGATAAGTCTGGATACACGACGACTGATACCAACCTTATTTTCGGAGTCTTCCATTTTGGTAGGCAAAGTGATCGCAGAAGAAGTTGTTGTAAAGGCGACAACCCCCATACGTAACAGTTTTTTCGCAAGTTTTGCAGGATTAACTTTTACAATCGCAGAAGTGATCATTAAAAAGATGAAAAGAAGCAGGACAGCAGTGACACCAAAGGCAGCAAGGAATTTTAATAATGGAAGGATCACAGAAAAACCATAATTACCAATAGCCCATCCAAGCAATGAAAAGATACCTAAAGGTGCGAGCTTCATGACCATTTTGATAATAGTAAGCAGAACTTCGTTGATGCTTTTGACTGCATTTAAATATTTATTTGTACTTTGTTTTTCTTGCAAAAGACTGATCGCAATTCCGGCGAGTAAAGCAAATACAATGACTTGAATCGTATTTCCTTCACTTAAAGATGTTACGATATTTGAAGGAAAGAAATTAGTGATGATTTCTGTGATGCTTTGATGTTTTGTGCTGACATCATAGGTTAATTTACCAACATAATGAATACCAGAACCAGGTTTTACAATGTTGGCAGCGGCAATTCCAAAGACGGAAGCAGTTAGTGTCGTAATTGTAAATCCAATAAATGCTTTTCCCCCAAGTTTTCCGATCTCTCCACGTTTTAAGGATCCAACTGCCTCAATAACAGATCCCATGACAAGAACAACGACAGTCATCTGAATCAGACGTAAAAAGATATCCCCGACAAATTTTGTTTTTACCATAAAAGTTGGAAAGATACATCCGGCGATCATACCAGCGATCATGGCAATAAAAATGGCTAGTGTACTATTAATTTTAAATTTTTTCATAGTAAGTCTCCTTTCTTCTGTAAACGTAAAAAAGTCCCAAGGAATTTTCCTTCCTTGGAACTTTTTATTTCTTATGCAAGACATTATAAAAAATAATGAATGGTAAGACAATGGACAAAATGCATATTTTTATTATCAAAATAATGTGCATAATATACAATTATCAGTTTATTTATCAAGATAATTTCGAAAGAAGATAGACACATAAACCATAATAGATAGAAAATAAATGATTGAAATTATCTATAGGAATATGAAAAATATGTTCGATTTTATTAATACGATTTAAAAAAGTGTTTCTGTGGATAAAAAGTTTTTTTGCAGCAATACTTGCATTCAAATTGCATTGACAATAAATAAAAAGTGTCTGCACAAGATCTGAATGATGTTTTTTATCGAAATCAACAAGGGGTTTCACACTTGTATTATAAATAGATTCTTTTTCTTCCGAAGACATTTGAGCAATTTCCCAGAAAATTAGATATTCTTGAAAGGAGAAAAAGTGCTTATCTGGGAATATTTTCGCAAGAGAAAGCAAAAAAGAAGCTTCTTCAAACGCTTTTTGTAATGTTGCTCCATTTAATTGGCTGTTGCTGTAAATGATATCTGGAATTAGATCGATTTCTTTCATAAAATTGTCAAGTTTTTTCAAAACGAAGGAATGATCCGCTGGAAAAAAACTAATGTATACGATGTTTGAATTCCAGGCGATAAAAAAGGAATCCGAAGAAAAAGAAAGCTGTTCTAGTGTTTGTCTACATAACAAAGCAGTACGCTGTGCATTGAAAGTAGAAGTCTTTGATGTGATCAATATACAAATACTATCAGAAGAATGAGGAATTCCATAATATTCGCAGATCTGAAGAGTAAATGTTTCAGAAATCCCGTCTTTTGTCATTAGAAATTGGAAGAGGGAGTCAAAATAATTATCGATCAAAGGTCGATGAATGGTATCACTGTTTCTGGAAAAATCAAGGATTTTGATCGCTTGAGAAAGAGTACTCCATGGAAGAGATTCTGGGTTATCACATAAAATACATAATATATAGGATGCATTTGAAAATGAAAGAAAAACAGCAGTTCTTGTAAGAGATTCAAACAGGACGGAACCAATTTTATAATGCTTGGATTCTCTGATCGTATCTAAAAGTAAGATCAGCTGAGGCGGTTCAGATTTTAAGGAATCTGCATCTTTTTTGCTTAAAGCATACCATTGTCCGAGCTGGTAATTTTCCAAAACAAAGACAGATCGACCTAAGTAATCAGATAAAATTTTCAAAGTTTCGCTAAAAGATTTTTCTTGAAAATAGCTGTTAAATAAAGAATTAAAGAGTGTCTGTTCTTTTACAACTTCATGAAAGCTTTGCTGGTATAAATTTTTGGTAACTTCTTTGGAGACATCTGCAAGAGAGTAATCAAGAGGAAGTTCGATCAGTATTAATCCAGCCTTTTTTGCAATATTTTTCATAAAAGAAGGAATGGTTTTAAAAAAGCGTCTTGTTTTTATGCATAGAGCAGCACATCCAGCTTTTTTTAATCCCCAAATAGTATTTTCTTGCAAGGCAGGATTATCAATAAAAATATATCCAGTTGTGAGAATAAGCTCCCCAGGTTTGATCCATTGGATAGAATCCGGATTATCTAGGATGTTTACACCAGTAATTTCTGTATCAGAAAGTTCCTCACAAGTTAAAATTTTTAAATTTTTAAGTGTACTTTTATGTAGCAGCCAGTTTATAGTAATTCCCATAAGAACACCTTCTTTCGTAAAGATTGATTGTAATATAAAAAAATGAAAAAAGGGCAGCTACATTAATTATTAATGCAACTGCCCCTCTTTATTTATTGCCGGTTGTAAAATTATTCAGAAATTTCGAGTCCTGCAAGTTTAGCTAGTTCAATAATAGATTTTCTTGAGACTTTCTTTCCTTTGTAGTCGATCAGATCATCCATATCTTCTCCAGTAAAAATATCTGCAGGATTATATTTTTTTAAAATAATCTTGTCATCATCTACAAATATTTCAAGAGGATCGCGTTCGTTCACATCAAAGTTACGACGTAATTCGATCGGTAAAGTAATTCTTCCAAGTTCGTCAAGCCTTCTTACAATGCCTGTACTTTTCATGTGTAAACCTCCTTAATTGTCTTCAATCATTTTATAACTAAACCATAGCATACCAAAATCTGGTTGTCAATTTATTTATTTACTTATAATTAAACAAATAAATAAATATAATTAGCAGATTTCAGCACCAGCTGGCATGTCTTTTTCAGGTGTTACAAGAGCTAATTCACCTTTATCATTTTCAGCACAAAGAAGCATTCCTTCAGATAAAACTCCAGCTAATTTGGCTGGTTTTAAGTTTACAAGTACCATAACTTTCTTACCAACCATATCTTCTGGCTTGTAGTAAGCTTTGATACCAGAAACGATCTGTTTTACCTGGCTTCCGATCTTAACCTGTGAGCAAAGAAGTTTCTTGGATTTTTTCACTTCTTCACAGGCGATGATCTCACCAACCTGGAACTGCATTTTTGTGAAATCATCAAATGTGATCTCATCTTTTGGCTCAATGTCAATGACAGTATCTTCTTCAACAGCAGCGTTTGCAGCTTTCACAGAAGCAGCCTGTTTCTCCATTAAGACTTTGGCTTTCTCCATAACTTCTTTCTCATCTAATCTTGCAAATAAGATCTGAGGTTTTTCAGTTACTTTTGTACCACTCTTGTAGTTTCCAAATGTTGCAAGGTTATCAAATTCAACCATAGATGCATTTAACTGGGCAAAAATCTTCTCAGATGTCTCAGGCATGTATGGTGATAATAAAGATGCTCCAATAGTGATTCCTTCTACAAGGTTATATAAAACAGTTGCAAGACGGTCTTTAGAAGCTTCGTCCTTTGCTAATACCCAAGGCATAGTTTCATCAATGTAACGGTTGCAGCGACGGAATAAGTTAAAGATCTCTGTTATTGCATCTGCTACACGAAGATCTTTCATCTTCTCAGCAACTTTATCTCTTGTACCTGCTACAACGGCTTTCAGATCATCGTCATAATCTCCGACAACACCCTTATCTTCTACGATTCCGCCAAAATATTTGTTGGACATGGAAATTGTACGATTTACAAGGTTACCAAGGATATTTGCAAGGTCAGAGTTCATACGCTCGATCATTAATTCCCATGAAATGACTCCATCACGTTCGAAAGGCATTTCATGAAGAACGAAGTAACGTACTGCGTCAACTCCGAAGAAGTCAACCAGATCATCTGCGTATAAAACGTTACCTTTTGATTTACTCATCTTACCATCGCCCTGAAGCAGCCAAGGATGTCCAAATACCTGTTTAGGAAGAGGCAGATCTAATGCCATCAGAATGATCGGCCAGTAGATTGTATGGAAACGGATGATATCCTTACCGATCAGATGAAGATCAGCAGGCCAGAATTTATTAAACTTGTCAGAGCTGTTTCCATCACAGTCATAACCGATACCTGTGATATAGTTTGTTAATGCATCTAACCATACATAAACGATGTGTCCTTCATCAAAGTCAACAGGGATTCCCCATTTGAAAGATGTTCTTGAAACACACAGATCCTGAAGTCCTGGAAGAAGGAAGTTGTTCATCATTTCATTCTTACGGGATTCTGGCTGAATAAATTCAGGATGAGTATTGATGTGTTCGATCAGACGGTCTGCATATTTGCTTAATTTTAAGAAATAAGCTTCTTCTTTTGCAGGCTGTACAGGGCGTCCGCAGTCAGGACATTTTCCATCGACTAACTGGCTCTCTGTAAAGAAAGATTCACAAGGTGTGCAGTATAAACCTTCATATTCACCTTTGTAGATATCTCCCTGTTCATATAATTTCTTGAAGATCTTCTGAACCTGCTTTTCATGATCTTCATCCGTTGTTCTGATAAAACGATCATAAGAAGTATTCATAAGATCCCAGATTCTCTTGATCTCTCCGGCGACATCATCAACAAATTCTTTTGGTGTTACGCCTTTTTCTTCTGCTTTTAGTTCTACTTTCTGACCATGTTCGTCTGTTCCTGTCTGGAAAAATACGTCATAGCCTTCCATTCTTTTATATCGAGCAATACTGTCTGCCAGAATGATCTCATATGTGTTACCGATATGAGGTTTTCCGGAAGTATAAGTAATTGCAGTCGTAATATAATATGGTTTTTTACTCATAATGATCCTCCGATTTTCTGTTTCTATCCTTATAATTATAGTACATCTTGTGCGGATAGTCTATTTCTTTTCTTTAAAAAATAAGATATTAACAGGCATTGATATGGAGGTAGACAAGGAATTGACAGGGAGGTTACGAAAGGTCAGAATAAAGCTGATCATGATTGGGATTTGTCTGATATTTTTGGGGATTTTAAGTTTTGTAAAAGAAGAGGAAGACCATTACAGTCAGAAAAAATTTGATCAGTATACGACATCTTTTTTTAGAGAAAATGCTTCAGAAAATGAGATTACAATGCATTATCTTTTGGAGTATCCAGAAAAATATGGATTGAAAAGATCAAAAAATCTTTATCCAGAAATGGATAAAGAAAGGTTATTAAATGAAACGAGTAAAATTTCGAAAGAGATCAGACGATTGAAAAACTTTAAAAAAGAGGAATTATCAAAAAAACAGCAGAATACATATGATGTTTTAATGGACTATTTGATAAGACAAAAGAATCTTTCAAATTACCCTTATTATGAACGGATCCTTGGAAAAAGTTCAGGACAGCAGGTACAGGTTCTTATAACATTAAGTGAATATCGATTGAAAAATGAAAAGGACATCAAAAATTATTTTCGACTTTTAAATGGACTAGAGGGATATTTTGATTCATTGATAGAATACAGCAAGGAACAGATAAAGAGAAATCTATTTATTTCAGATGAATCGTTGAAAGGAGTAATAGAGCAGCTAGACAGTGTGGCAAGGCAAAAAGAAAATATGCTGGTTGCGACTTTTAATTTAAGATTGGCGGATATAAAAGGAATAGATGCAGCAAAGAAAAAACAATATTGTAGACAAAATAAAAAATTAGTCAGAACAAAAGTAATGAGAGCATATAAAAAATTATATTCTCATTTACAAGTTCTAAAGGGGAATGGAAAAAATGAAAACGGTCTGTATTATTACAAAAATGGAAAAGAATACTATAAAGCATTAGCAGCGCAAAAAACAGGATCAGATAAGACGATAGAAGAAATGATGGAGATCAGTGACCAGTCCATTGAAAAATGCCTTCGAAAACTTATAAAATTACAAAAAAAGTATCCAAATATCATAAATAGATATAGAAAATCTAAAAAAAATATTAAAATTGTGCAAAATTCACAAAATATACTTAACAAACTACGGCAAAAGATGGTAAAATATTATCCAAAGGCACCAAAAGTCAGTTGTAAAATAAAATATGTGCACAAAACTATGGAAGAATATACCAGTCCGGCGTTCTATATGGTGCCGGCGATCGATTCTTACAAGGATAATGTGATTTATGTAAATCAGGCACAGACTACGCAGTTGTATCCGACTTTGGCACATGAAGGATATCCAGGACATTTATATCAGAATGTCTATTATGCAGCAAAGGGTGATGATCCTGTGCGCTATTTACTAGATTATCCGGGATATTCGGAAGGATATGCAACGTATGTAGAAAGTTTTAGTTACAAGATGATGGATGCCGAAGGATATGGCGATATTTATCAGCAGATGAATATGGAGATGTACGAGTACAATCTGGCACTTTGTTCAAGAGTCGACTTTGGAGTTCACTATGAAGGATGGAAGAAGAGGGATGTCAGAGGGTATTTAAGATCATTTGGGATGGAGAAGTCTCAGGCAGATGAATTATTTCAGATGATCATCGAGAATCCTGCAAATTATTTGTCTTATTATATCGGTTATCAGGAGTTTTGCGAGCTTTTGACTGATTATAAGAAAATGGCAGGGAACAAATATAGCTTGAAAGCGTACCACACAGAGATTTTAGATGCAGGTCCATGTAGTTTTGACATTTTAAGAAAACGCATCGAAAGCAACCTATGAATGGAGGAAGTAACTTATGTCAACAAAAGCTTATTACACACATGAAGAAATCGGAAAAGGAAAGCCTGGATTTTCAAAAACAAGATCCATTATCGAAGCAGCATTTTATGGAAATAACGTCGTAGAAGTAACAGACTTAAAACAGGCTTATGAATTAGCCAAGAATTCTCCTGGAACGATCGTTACAGATATGCCGGTATATAAACCCGAAGCGATTGGTTTGGATGAAGGTTCCAAAGTTCTGTTATTTAACGATGGATCAGTGACTGGACGCTGCGCAGCTGCAAGAAGAATCTCCAGCGAACCTGGTGTCGATACAAAGGATCTGGACCTGAAACTTATGGATGCGATCTATGATACAAGATGGACGACACTGTATCATGCACAGGTATATATCGGATTAGATCCTGAATTTATGGTAAAGGCACATCTTTTGATTCCAGAAGGTGAAGAAAATATTTTATATTCCTGGATGTTAAACTTCCAGTACATGAATCCAAAATATAATGAAATGTACAAAAATTCACAGCCAATCGCAGATGAAACAGATATCTATATCTTCTCAGATCCACAGTGGACACATGAGGAACATCCACTTGGATTAACATATTTTAATACAGATACAAACTGTGCTGCACTGCTTGGTATGAAATACTTTGGAGAACATAAGAAAGGTACATTAACAATCGCATGGGCGATCGCAAACCGTAATGGATATGCGTCCTGCCATGGTGGACAGAAAGAATTCCATTTAGATAACGGAGAGAAATTCGTAGCATCTTTCTTCGGATTATCAGGATCCGGAAAATCCACATTAACACATGCAACACATAATAATAAATATAAAGAGATTCAGGTTCTTCACGATGATGCATTTATCATCAACACAGAGACAGGATCATCCATTGCGATGGAACCGACATACTTTGATAAAACAGCGGATTATCCAACAGGATGCCCAGATAATAAATACTTATTAACAGCACAGAACTGCTCTGCAACAAGAGACAGCGAAGGTAAAGTCGTACTTGTCACAGAAGATATCCGTAATGGAAATGGTCGTGCGATCAAGTCCAAATTATGGTCACCAAACCGTGTAGATAAGATCAATGACCCAGTAAATGCAATCTTCTGGATCATGAAAGACCCAACAATCCCACCAATTGTTAAGATCAAAGGAGCTTCTTTAGCATCTGTTATGGGAGCAACACTTGCAACAAAACGAAGCAGTGCGGAACGTCTGGCACCTGGAGTAGATCCAAACCGTCTGGTTGTGGAACCATATGCAAACCCATTTAGAACATACCCTCTTGTAAATGACTACAAGAAGTTTAGAAAACTTGTAAAAGAAAGAAATGTAGACTGCTATATCATTAATACCGGAGACTTCATGGGTAAAGATATTAAACCTGCAACAACAATTTCCGCAATTGAGCAGGTTGTAGAAGGAACTGGAGAATTCAAACAGTGGGGACCATTTACAGATATCGAAGTGCTTGAGATGGAAGGATATGTTTCAGATTTCAATGATATGAATTATGTGGAAACATTAAAAGCAAGAATGACAGACAGACTGAACTTTGTCTTCGAAAAAGACGTAGAAGATGGTGGATACAATGCACTTCCTACACAGGCAAAAGAAGCTTTAGCAAAAGTTATTGGAGAAGCACACAATTTAGAAGTGGAAAATTCCAATAATTAAAGGTATAATACTCTTAAATCGTTGTTTAGGAGGTAAATTGATTGGATAAAGATCGTTTAAATAATATGGTGGTAGACTTATTCCACGGAATTTCATATGAAGAAGAGAAAGCCGTGATCACAGATGAATTTAAGGATATTTCGAACAAAGATCTGCATATTATTGATGCGATCGGGATCAAGAAACCGAAGAATATGTCAACGATTGCAGGAGATTTAAACATTACGGTTGGTACACTTACAACCGCTATCAATAACCTCTTGAAGAAAGGATATGTAAATCGCAAACGTGGGGAGAAAGACCGCAGGGTTGTTTACATATCGCTTTCTGAGAAGGGGAGGAAAGCATACAGTCATCACAGAGAATTTCATAAACGTATGATCCAGGGACTGCTTGATACGCTTAATGAGCAGGAACAGGATCTGTTGGTGAAGGTAATGCAGTATTTTCATGATTACTTTCGTGAACATATGTAGATGTGTTTGACGTAGTCTTTCATTGTATGAGACAGAAATAAAATAAGAACCAATATTTATAATAAACCGGTGGCAACACGCATATTTTAAGAGCTTTTTTTACAAATCGCTTATCCGCGCCTGTTCCTTTGAAAACTCACTGAGTGCGAGCCAAAATGCCCGCACTTACGTTCAGACATTCAACCACAGGGCGCTGCGAATTTGTAAAAAACGCACTTAAAATATGCTAATCGTTGCCATCGGTTTATTATAAATATTGGTTCTTATTTTATTTCTGTCTCATACAACGGAAGGCTATTCAAATCACCACATAGTGTGTATGGGCGGTATTGGATTTAAATTTTATTGTTCATGGACGGAAGGAGGGAAAATTTTATAAGATAATCTTTTTTGATTCTGTAGATATTAAGATTTTTAATTCATTTCTAATAAATTTAATCTTATATTTTATCTAAGTAAAAATATCAAAAAAATATGGAATACATTCCGAAAAATTAATATAAATAACAAAAATTCGGAATTGATTCCGAAAAAATGAGCTAAAAAACTAAAATATAGAATAAAATGTGTAAAATTGCAAAACAGAATTAAATTTTAGAAAACATCTATAATTTTGACGGAAATTACTCCGATTATACGTCTTATATAGTGAATGATCATTCAAAACAATCAACCAACAAGGAGAACAAGAGTGGAGGAGAGAGATAAACAACTATTAAAAATGATTCGGAAGCAGCCGGAAGAGGGGATGAGTCTTTTGATTGATGAATATGGTGGTGCAATCAAGGCAATTTGTTCTAATGTGCTGCGGAATTATGATGCGGGTATTGTTCAAGATGCGATGCAGGAGACTGTCATTCGGTTGTGGCAGAAATTGTCGCAGAGGTTTCAGGTAAAGAAGAATTTAAGGGCATATATTTATCAGACGGCAAGAAATTGTGCGTTGGATTATTTGAGAAAATATCAAAGACATTCTGAGACGGATTTCGAGGGTGTGGAAGATATGATGCAGGACGTATCTACAGATGTAGAACGGGAATTTTCCAGAAAGCATAATGAACGAATCGTTCATGAAGTTATAAAAGAGATGGAAGAACCTGATCGTACGATTTTTATTTTGCGATTCTTTTATTATGAGACAGTGAAAGTGATTGCGGAAACAGTTCATTTGAAAGAAGACAATGTCGAAAGCAGGATTCGCAGAGGGAAGAAGAAATTAAAAGCAGAGTTATTAAGGAGAGGTGTTTTGAATGAGTAAAAATAGAATTGATATTACAGAGCAGGAAGCGATAGACTTAAAAGAAAATATTACAGAAGAGGAAAAAGATTTACTGAAAAATGCAGTGAAGAAAGAAATCCGAAAGAAGCATAGAAAAAAGACAAAATATATGAAAGCGGCAGCAGTTGCGGCTTGTGTATTGATCGTTGCGCCAACAACGATTTATGGAAAAGAAATTCAGAGATTTTTCCAGAGCAAATGGAAACAGAATATTTTCCGAATGGAAGTTCAGGTAACAAAGGAGAAGAAGTCAAAACAAAATGTATCTTTGGATACACGCAATTTAAAACAGTATGAAGTAACAAAAGAGAAGTCTAAAAATGAAACTTGGTATGCATTTAAAAATCAGAAAATAAATAACAAAGATTTTTATGCAAGGTTGATTAAGGTAGATCAGACGATTAAGAAAAAATTCTTTGTTAATGATGTGGAAAAATATTCAGAAGATGAGATTTCTGGAAACAAAGTTTTGATACTTAGTATGAATAATATAGATGGAAAGAAAGATCATAAGGTTTATATTTTCTATAAAAAAGAAGGATATATTTTAGAGATTCCATCTTGTGAATTAAGTAAAAATCAGATTTTAAATACAGTCAAAAATATTACGGTACAGGAATGCAGCAAAAAAGATGCTGACAAGGGTATTTCATTGACCAAATATTTAAAAGAGCAAAAGGGTATCAAGGAAAATAAGAAACTTCTGTCAAAACAAAGTGTTGCAAAAAAACAGGAAGTATCAAAAGGTTATGAAGATGGAATTACCTATCAGATTCAGAAGATTAAAGTTTGTGATTCAGTGAAAGGTTTGAGTAGTGAAAATAAAAAATGGAGAAATAATAATGCTCAAAGTCAGTTAAGAAAAATTACAGACAAGAAAGGAAAACTTGAGTCATATCAAAGAAAGACAATTATTTACGGAGACGGATTCCGTGCCCCAGAGCAGAGAATTGGAAAGACTCAGACAATGAATCAGAAATTAGTGTTTGTTGAATTAAAAGTAACGAATACAACAAAAGAAACAAAACAGGCAGAAGCTGCACCGGGAATCTGTTTTGCAAAAGAGAAGCAAAAAGGGTATGAGATTTTGAAGGATGATTATAAACGCCCAACAGCAATCTCAAAATTACAAACAAATGAGGCAGCAGCTTATTTTGAAGAGAGTAATGGTGGATATGGGTATGGATTTAAGTCACTGAAAGCTGGGGAGAGTGAGGTGTATCATTTAGGATATTTTGTGGATGAAGATCAAGTGGAAAATATGAGTTTGAATTTCTATGGAAGTGATAAGAATCATAGAGTTTTAAAATGTTTTGAATAAGCTATAGTTAGAAAAATCGCTGCATGATAACTGATTTTGAGTTAATGATGCAGCGATTTATTTGTGTCACTTGGACATTATCTCATTTTTACCTATAGACAATATAACATATACTTATAGATATTCCAAGTATGTATGATTTGATTAAAGTATATGCGTTACCTTAAAAATAAAGGAAAAATTCTTTATTTTCACAGAACGATATCGTATCATAAATATATTCAAACAAAACAAAGCAGGAGGGGAAGGAACATGCTGCAACTAAATTACAAATTAACAGATGAAGACTACATAGAATTTAACGAATTTCATCAGTTAATTCATTCAGAAGTAGGAAAGAGAAATCTGTTTAAACTTAGACTAATAGGTCCAATGATCAGCATTCTTGCGATAGTGATTTTCATTCTGGCAAGAGCAGAAATAATGTTGATCGTTACAGAAGTAATTGTATTATGCATTTTTTCAATTGTATGTGTAACACAGGCTAAAAAGATTATGAAAAGAGGGATCCGTAAGACAATTCTAAAAATGAAAGAAACAGAAGGACTACCATTTGCAGGAGAAACAACATTAAATTTTACGGAAGATCAGATCATAGAGATAACAAAAGGTCAGGAAGTGAAAGTAGATTATAAAAAGGTAGAAGATGTTTGTGAAACAGAGGAAGCTTTTTATGTTTACATGAGCTCTGTACAAGCGATTATTATTCCGAAGAGAGTATTGGATCAGGATAAGGAAAAGAAATTAAGACAGATCTTAAGTAAAAAGTAAAATACATCAAAACATGGTTTCAAGAAACAAGATTTTGAAACCATGTTTTTTCATATCTTAAAAATTCTTATAAAACTAACCTATCTGATTTTCAAAGTTTATCTTACACAGCCACAAACAATACGCAGATACGTCCGGTGACTGGCGCTTAATCCCTGTAGACAGGAATCATTACATCCCAAAAGATTATCAAATGAATTTAACAAGATTATCCAACGGAAAACAGGTCGATTCCAGAATCTATCCATCCCTGCAGAAGATGTTCAACGATGCCAGAGCAAGTGGGTTAGCGTTATTTGTCAGGGAAGGATACCGAACCTTTCAAGACCAGCAGCAGATTATGAATGAACGAATCAGGGAATATGAAAATCAAGGAAATTCAAAACGACGGGCAACAAAAATGGCAGAAAAATACGTGGCAATTCCAGGAACGAGTGAGCATCAGTTGGGATTAAGTGTAGATATTAACGCCGACCAGACAAAATGTTCATCAGAAAAAGTATACAGCTGGCTTGATAATAATGCATATAAATACGGCTTTATCAAACGTTATCCATCCAGTAAATCTTACATCACAGGAATCAACAATGAACCATGGCATTACCGATATGTAGGAAAAGAGGCGGCGGCAACAATCAAAAATCAAAATCTGTGTCTGGAAGAATACTTAAAAAAATATAAATAGCCAGACTGTCTTTTCTACAAGAATCAGAGTTATACTTTATAGAAACAATACGAGGAGGAAAAGAAAATGGATGCGGATTTTCTGTTAATACGGAAAATTGAAAAAGGGAATGAACAAGCCATGGATCAGTTTGTATTGAAACATTACCCAAAAATCTATCAGTATTGTTTGCTGCGTGTCAGAGATCATGGGTATGCCGAAGATCTGACGCAGGAGACATTTCTGAAGTTTTTTCAGGCATTTGAAAGATATAAACATTATGGAAAAGCCCTGAATTATCTGTATGTGATCGCAGGAAATCTGTGTAAAGACCACTTCAGGAAAGAGGGCAGAATGGAAGTTTATGAAATGTCAGAGGAAATTGCAGTGGAACATATGGGGCAGATAGAAAAAAGAATGGAAATCTATGAGGCATTGGATAAACTTCCAGAAGAAATCAGGGAAGTTGTGATCTTGTTCTTTTTTCAGGAAATTAGCCAGAAGGAGATTGCCAGAATGATGGGCATTAAATTATCACTTGTAAAATATCGTGTCAGCCGGGCGAAGAAACTACTGGCAAAATATCTTGGGGAAGGAGAGTAAAAGCAGATGAACGAAGAATATCAACAAAAAATAAACGGCTACAAAGAAGATATCCAGCAAAATATTGATCAGGAAGCTGTCTTACAAACAATTAAAAACTGTAAAAAAACATTTGTGCAGGCAGAAGATTATCCGCTTTCTTATATGGAATTTTTATATGATCAGATGCAGTTTATTCAGAAACGATGGTGGATCTTGCAAGGGTGTCTGTTAGCTGTTTTATGGATTTTTCTAAATGATGCGGCAGACATTTATGAAATGCAGAGATTAATGGGAGCAGGGGCTTGTTTATTTGCAATTTTTCTTGTGCCGGAGATTTGGAAAAATCGAAGAAATCAGGCGATGGAAATCGAAGGGGCAGCATATTATTCGCTGCGGCAGGTATGCATGGCGCGAATTCTGCTGTTTGGATTTATGGATCTTTTGATTGTAACAGCATTTGCGGTAAGTGTGGCATTTACGGTGAGAGTATCAGCGCAGATGTTTGCTGTGAATTTTATGATCCCATTTAATGTGACAGGGGCGATCTGTTTTCGATTTTTATATTGTAAGCGAAGCGAAAGTGAATATTTGGCGGCAGCAGGATGTTTTCTGTTTATGATCCTGTGGGTATTTATCATTTCCAGAGAAGAAATTTATTGTAAGATTTCAGGAGCGGTCTGGTGTGCCGCATTGATTTTATCGATCATGTATTTGATTTATGTGGTCAAAAGATCACAAAGTTTTTATGGGAAAATCTATGAGGTGTAGGATGATACGTTTGAAATATAGGTTATGTGAGGTGTAAGGACAATGGAATTAAGTATTAACAACGTGACAAAACAATTTAAAGATAAAAAGGCTGTGAATGATATCTCATTTTCAATGGGAAATGGTGTTTATGGGTTGCTTGGAGTCAATGGTGCGGGAAAAACAACGTTGATGAGAATGTTATGTACACTGACAACACCAGACTGTGGAACGATCACATGGGATGGAAAAGATATCTTTAAGATGGGAGCTTCGTATCGCCAGATTCTTGGATATCTGCCACAGGATTTTGGGTATTATCCATATCTGACAATTTATGATTATATGATGTACATTGCATCCATCAAAGGAATCCGACCGGCGGTAGCAAAAAAACGGACAAAGGAATTGTTAAAACAGGTAGGATTATCAGATCAGAAAAAGCAGAAAATGAGAAATCTGTCAGGCGGAATGGTACGAAGGGTCGGGATTGCGCAGGCAATGTTAAATGATCCAAAAATCCTGATCTTAGATGAACCAACTGCGGGACTTGACCCGAATGAGAGAATCCGTTTTCGGAACCTGATCAGTGAATTGGCAGAAGAACGACTGGTATTATTATCAACGCATATCGTGTCAGATGTAGAATTTATCGCAAATAAGATTGTTTTGATGAAAGAGGGGCAATGCTGTTTTGAAGGAACGTCTGATGAAGTGATCGCATCCATGGATAAGAAGGTTTACTGTTTTGTGGCACCAAGAGGACAAGTAGATCACTATATGAGAAATTATCTTGTTGCAAATGTAAAAACAATGGGAGCAGATGCCGAACTTCGTATTCTTTCAGACCATGAACCAGTCAAAGAGGCAAAAGTAGAAGAAGCAACATTGGAAGATGCATTTTTAAACTACTTCGGAGAGAAGGCTGGTGAAATCGATGCTTAAATATGAGTTAAAAAGAATTTTTACAAAACGGCTGAACCGTGTGTTGATAACGATCGGACTTGCACTTTCTGTGATCTTAAGTTTCCTTGCAGCAACCAGTAATCGATTTGTTACACCGCAAGGACATTTAGAAACAGGAATTTCAGCGACGAGAAAAGTTGTGGCAGACAAGAATCGAAATAAAGGGCTTATGACACCCAAAAGAATATCAGAACTTATCACACAGGATCAGAGAGCATTTCGTGAATACAAAGATAAAGGTGAAAGCGACAAAATTTATGGAACCAGCATACAGCAATATTTGGATGTGGAACAGCTTGTCAGCTATATTTTAACAGGAAATGAAGATTACAATCCATCGGTATATCTGGATGTAAATCCAAAGAAACTTTTAAACATTTATAAGATCCGTGAGGCAAAAATCCAGAAACTGATCAGGCAAAATGGAAAGACAGAAGAACAGAGAAAATATCTAAAAGCACAATACGATAAGATTTCCACACCATATCAATACGAAGCACCAGATTCATGGGATACGATGCAATTATATGTTGTGACATATTCCATTGTTCTGGCAGTACTCATGGGAGTTTTAGCTTCAGGAATTTTTTCAGAAGAAATTACACTGAAAGCAGATGCGATATTCTTTTCATCCAAATACGGAAGAGACAAAGCCATAAAAACAAAGATCATTGCAGGACTCATCACATCAACGGGAATTTACTGGATCGGTATGTGTCTGTTTACCGTAATATCACTTGTCTTGATGGGAACCAGCGGGTCACATACATCAATGAGTATGTTAAATAGTTATACAATCTATAATGTTACATACGGACAGGCATTTTACATTATGATGTTTGCAGGATATATAGCAAATCTGTTGGCAACAACGGTGTCTATGCTGGTATCTGCGGTTATGGGAAGTTCGAATATCGCAATTTGTATTCCATTTTTCTTATTCTGCATTATGCCATTTGTAGGAAGAATCGGTGGAGGTAATGGAATTTTTTTGCTGACACCGGATCAGCTGAATAATTTACAGGAGATTATGAAAGTGAATCATATTTACCAGATCGGTGGATTTGTGACGAATCAGCTGGCTTTGATCTTGATGATATATGGGGTTGTAAATTTAGTTTTGATACCAGTGATTTATTCGGTATATAAAAGAAAATCATAAACTGGCACCATTAAAAATAAAAAAACTGGCTATTTTAAAAATACCAATGACACGATAAATTATAACACAATAAAGGAACGCAGCGTACTTGAAAAACTATATATCATACAAGAAATCAGGAAGTGAGGAAAATACAATGAAAGAAAATAAAGTACAGTTTATTGCAATAACAGCAATGGCAGTTGCATTAACTTATGTGTTTACAGCGTTTGTTAACGTAAGATTACCGATCGCAGCTAATGGAGGTCTGATTCATTTAGGAAATGTTCCTCTATTTATTATGGCAATTTTATTCGGCAAGAAAACAGGAGCTATCGCTGGTGGAGTTGGAATGGGATTATTTGATCTGTTGTCAGGATGGACAGCGTGGGCACCATTTACATTTATTATCGTAGGAATCATGGGATATGTTGTTGGAGCTATGACAGAGAAACATGACCAGTATGGATGGAAAGTTGCAGCAATCTTTGCAGCATTTGTAATTAAGATCGTTGGATATTATATTGCAGAGATCATTCTTTATGGAAACTTTATTGCACCAATTAGTTCCGTGCCAGGAAATGCTGTACAGATCGCTGTAGCAGCAGTTGTTGTTTTGATCGTGATCGAACCAATTGAGATTGCAGTTAAGAAAATTGGAATTACACAGTTCGCATAATAAAATGATATAATGATACCGGGATTGCCAAAGCATTTTCTATGCAGTGATCCCGGTATATTAGATTATAAAAATAAAAAAGAAAGTGAGTGACGGATATGAGTAAATACAAGATTATGACACCAGGACCGGTTCAGGTGCCAGAAAATGTAAGACTGGCAAGAAGCCTTTCTACAACGAATGCAGATTTGGACCCGCAATTCTATGATGAATATAAGGAAACCTGTGAGCTGATCAGCGAGCTTCTTCATACAAAAAATGAAACACTGATCCTAAGCGGAGAAGGAATTCTTGGTTTAGAGGCAGCATGTGCATCTATGACAGAGCCGGGAGACAGAGTTTTAATTCTTGATAATGGAATCTATGGAGCAGGATTTGCAGATTTTGTATCTATGTATGGTGGAACTCCTGTTATGTATACAAAAGATTATAAAAACACATTTGATGTTGATGAATTAGATGCATATCTGAAGGAAGATCACGATTTTAAATATGCAACAGTTGTTCATTGTGATACTCCAAGTGGAATGTTAAATGACATTCATAAAATCTGTCCATTATTGAAATCCTATGGAATCATGACAGTTACAGATTCTGTTTCAGGAATGTTTGGAAATGAAGTCAATGTTGATAAAGCACAGATCGATATCTTATGTGGAGGATCTCAAAAAGCAGTTTCAGCGCCTCCAGGACTTACTTTCGTAACGATCAGTGATGAAGCTAAAAAAGCTATGGAAAATCGAAAAACACCAATCGCATCATTTTATTGTAATCTGACGATTTTCAAAGATTACTATAAAAATTTATGGTTCCCATATACAATGCCGATCAGTGATATCTATGGATTGAAAGCAGCGATGGATAATATTGCAGCGGATAAAGATCTGATCAAACGTCACGCCAGAATCGCCAATGCGACAAGAAAAGCCATTGAAGCATTTGGTCTAAAATTACATTTGGAAAGTGGATTTTCAGATACGGTTACAGTATTTGATGTACCAGAAGGAATGACAGCGGATGATATTCTGGAAAGAATGAGAGAAAAACATGGAATCATGCTGGCAGGTTCTTTCGGAGAATTGGCAGGAAAAGTCATTCGAATCGGGCATATGGGTGCAAGTGCAAATGTAGGAGATATGTTAGAAGTGATGTCTGGATTGGAAGAAACATTGAGATATCTTGGATGGAAATCAGAGAATAGTTTGTTGGGAGTGTTTCATACAGAATTATGATATTAGGACATACAATAAAAGATTATAAAAGAGAAAATCTGTTGCATGACGTGATCACAGGAATCATCATCATGGCAGTATCAATTCCAATTTCTATGGGATATTCCCAGATTGCTGGATTACCTGCGGTTTATGGACTATATGGGTCTGTATTCCCGATCATTTTGTTTGCATTATTTTCTACATCTCCGCAGTTCATCTTTGGAGTGGATGCGGCACCAGCAGCGTTGGTTGGATCAGCACTTCTTGGGATGAATATACAAAGTGGTTCCAAAGAAGCACTTGCAGTTGTGCCAGTGATCACATTTTTTGTGGCATTGTGGCTGCTCGCATTTTATCTGATGCATGCAGGAAAGCTTGTAAATTATATTTCAGCACCAGTTATGGGTGGATTTATTACAGGAATCTGTTCGACGATCATTTTGATGCAAGTGCCGAAATTAATGGGAGGAACAGCAGGAACTGGAGAATTATTAGAACTGTTAGAGCATATAGAAAAAACAGCAGAACAGATCAATCTTCCATCATTGATCTTAGGAATCCTATCATTAGTCATCTTGTTGGCAGCGAAAAAGATCATGCCGAAATTCCCAATGGCAGTTGTGATGATGGCAGCAGGAGCTGCTTTGACGCAGGTTCTGCCAATGAAAGAATGGGGAATTAAGACATTAGATGTCGTAGCACCAGGACTTCCAAAATGGAGTTTTCCAAATCTTATGTTAATTCCAATGGATGAAGTGGTGACGATCAGTTTGTCGGTAGCGGTCGTTATTATGGCGGAAACACTTCTTGCAGAGAATAATTTTGCACAGAAAAATGGATATCGTATCAATGATAATCAAGAATTACTAGCATTTGCAGTTGGAAATCTTGTGGCAGCATTGACTGGATGCTGTCCGATCAACGGATCTGTTTCAAGAACGGCGATGGGAGAACAATATCAGGGAAAAACACAGTTAATGAGTATTGTTGCAGGATTATCTATGATCCTATTACTGTTATTTGGAACAGGATTTATTGGATATCTGCCAGTTCCGGTATTGACGGCGATCGTAATTTCCGCACTTCTGGGAGCGACAGAATTTGAACTGGCGGTAAAACTGTGGAAAGTCAGCCGCACAGAATGTTTTATTTTCTGGGGTGCATTTATTGGGGTATTGTTACTTGGAACGATCAATGGTGTATTGATCGGAATTATCTTATCTTTTGCAGAAATGGTGATACGATCATCAAAACCAGCAAGTTGTTTTCTGGGAATTCAGCCAGGACATAAGCATTTTCGTGATTTAGCTGAGAGTCGTCAGATTCACGAGATTGAAGGTGTGTTGATCTATCGTTTCAGCAGCAATTTGTTTTTTGCCAATGCAGGAGTGTTGCAGCAGGATATTGAGCAGGAACTTGAACGCAGAGGAAATATCAAAGCAGTGATCCTTGATGCCAGTGGAATCGGAAGCATGGATATCACGGCAGCAGACCGCATTGAGATTCTTTATAAGTCATTGAAAGAGCAAGGAATAAGATTTTATATCACGGAGCATATCGCAGATTTAAATGAGCAGATGAGAAAGCTTGGGATTGGATATCTGATCGAAGAAGGATGTGTCAGAAGGACGATTTATATTGCGTTGAAAGATATGGGGATCAAACGTCCGTATCCATTAGAAGGCGGAGTTGATAATGAAGAACGCAGTGCATCAAGAAAGCGTGTAGATAACCGTATGCAGGAATTTGTCTGGGCATTTGGTTCAGATACGGAAAATCAGATTGAGAGGCAGATTACAAATCAGATTAAGCAGTTAAAGCAAAATGGAGATGTAGAAAAGCTGTTACATGGAAGCTGGTCACATATGGAAGCTTTTGACGAAGATGAATGGTTAGAACATCTGGAAGAACATCTAAAAGAGATCGTAAATATTTCTGGAAAAGATGAAAGAACTCTGGCGGCACGTTTTGAGGAACATCGAAGGGAAATTCATGAACGTATTATGAAAGAACATCCAGAACTTGCACAGAGATTTAAAGAGCGAAGACATCGTTTGGATGAACATTTGAAAGAACGACGGCCGGAAGTTTATGATCTGGTTGTCAGTTTGAGAGAATTAGAGAAACGAAAAGATATGGAATAAAAAAGATGAGTGCTATCAGTAGTAGATGCTGATAACACTCGTTTTTTGTGTATGCTGATTTTTATAATGCAATCTAAATTTATTTATGTCAAAATTATATCATAAATATATCGGGAAAAGTTAAAAATAAGAGATGAATACAGAAATAAAAGTACCAACAAAAACGGCAAGCAATGCCCCAGTCAATGTATATCGAATCTTTTTTATTCCAACCACAGAATAATACACGGATAATGTATAAAAACAAGTTTCTGTTGAACTAAGGATCACAGAAGACATAAACCCAGCCAAAGAATCCGCCCCGGAAGTTTTATAAATATCAAGCAGGAATCCAGTTGCAGCGGAAGAAGAAAAAAGTTTTGCAAAGATCACGGGTAAAACTTCTTTAGGAATCTTTAATAGTTTTCCCATAGGAGTCAGAAAACGAACGATCAGATCCAAGGCTCCAGAAGAACGAAAGATTTGAATCGCAAAAAACAAAGCGATCAGAGTTGGGGCGATCTCAAGAACAATTTTAAATCCATCCATGACACCTTCAAGAAAAGGGGTATAGATATCTTTACGCTTTAGGGTTCCATATAAAACAAGTGTAAATATGAATAAAGGAATGACAAGATTTGCAAGAAATGTGATCATCGTTTTCGGTCCTTCCATTTGATATAGATAACAGCAACGATCGTGGAACCTAAAGTAGCGATAAGTCCTGGAATTAAGATCTTAGATGGATTGACAGAGCCGTATTGGCTTCGGTAGGCAATGATATTGATCGGAATCAATTGCAGAGATGATATATTAAGAATTAGGAACGAACACATTTCATTTGTTGCGGTGTTTTTGTCAGGGTTATCTTTTTGTAATTCTTCCATAGCTTTTAACCCGGAAGGAGTTGCAGCCCAACCAAGACCTAATATATTTGCGACAATATTTGTACTGATATATTCTTTCGCTTTTTGATTCTTCAGATTTGGAAATAAAAAAGTAAGAAAAGGGGTTAATAGTTTTTGAAGCCGTGTAGTAATTCCAAGAGACAGTGCAATGTTCATAAGACCAGACCATAACCCAACGATTCCAAACATTAGAATACAAAGTTCTATAGCTTCTTTTGAAGAAGATAAAATCGTATCAGAAAGGGTCGTGATCTTCCCATTAAAACTGCCGACAATGAGCCCCGCAAGGATCATAAAACACCAGATCTTATTCATCATAAAATATACCCCAAAACCCCTTTATCATAAGATATTCAAAAAAAATAAAAAAAATTCAAAAAAACACTTGCAATTTATAAAAAGTGGTGGTATAGTATTACTTGTCGCTGAGGAAAACACAACACAGCGAACAAGATATGCGGGTGTAGTTCAATGGTAGAACTCCAGCCTTCCAAGCTGATCACGTGGGTTCGATTCCCATCACCCGCTTGGTATTTATTTAAGGATATATTCGAGAGGATATATCCTTTTTTTCATTTTACAGGAAAGAACTATAAACAATAGCTAGATATGAGGGAAAATATGATAGAAGAAGAAAAGAATCAGTTTGCAGTTCTAATCGATGCAGATAATATCAGTCCTAAATACGCACCGATCATTTTTCAGGAGCTGGAAGCCTACGGATTTCCGTCTTGTCGAAGAATTTATGGGAACTGGTCCAAAGCAAATGGATGGAATGAAGAGTTGTTATTAGAATATTCTATTATTCCTGTGCAACAATTTTCTTATACTTCAGGTAAAAATGCAACAGACATGGCAATGGTCATTGATGCAATGGATCTGTTATATGGAAAGAAAGTAGACGGATTCTGCATTGTTACGAGTGACAGTGATTTTACAAGACTTGCAATGAGACTTCGAGAAGAACATATGTATGTGATCGGAATGGGAGAATCAAAGACACCTGTGGCACTGACAAGAGCATGTAATAAATTTATCCATCTAAATCTGATTTATGAAGCGGACAGAGGTAAAGAAGAGGATATGGAAAGTGATGAAATAGAGAATGTTACATCACTGGATGAGATTTCATATACGATCGCAGATATTATCAGTGAAAATGGAAATGCACCAGTAGATTTAGGGAAGATTGGAAATCGATTAAACGCAAAATATTCAGATTTTGATGTGCGAAATTATGGATATACAAAGCTGAGTGTTTTGATCGATGAAGAGATGGATAATTTTATGCTTGTGCAGGAAGATACAAACTGTTATGTTGAATTTAAAGAACTGACAAGCAGAGAAACGATTGAAGAAGAAGTGATTCATTTTGTAAAGAAAAATGGCGGGTCTTTAGATAATCTTTCCGCGGTAACGTTAGAATTAAAAGATAAACACAGCGGATTTAATATCAAAGACTATGGTTACAGCCGTATGTCAAGTTTCTTACGAAGCATTCGTTGTCTTACGGTCAATGGAAATACAGTCAGATTAAAGAAACGAAGAGAAAGGGGGGAAAGACGATGATATTTGATACACATGCACATTATGATGACAAACAGTTTGATCAAGACAGAGAAGAACTGTTAGCATCTATGAAGGACAATGGAATCGGAACGATCGTTGATGTAGGATCGAATATGGAAACGTCTACATGGATCGTAGAAGCAGTGAAACGATATCCGATGATGTATGGAGCTGTCGGAGTGCATCCAAGTGATACGGCAGAGCTGACAGAGGCAGATATCGATACACTAAAGAAATATGCAGCAATGGATCGAATTCTTGCGATTGGAGAAATCGGGCTTGATTATTACTGGGATGAACCAGAACGCAGCATTCAGAAGAAATGGTTTGAAGCACAGATCGAACTTGCAAGAGATGTAAAATTACCGATCATTATTCATAGCAGGGACGCAGCAAAGGATACTTATGATATAATGAAAGTGTTACATGCAGAAGAAATCGGCGGGGTGGTTCACTGTTTTTCTTATTCAAAAGAGATGGCTAGGCAATTCCTTGATATGGGATTTTATATTGGAATCGGTGGCGTTGTAACATTTAAGAATGCAAAGACATTAAAGGAAGTTGCAGCTTATACACCGTTAGACAGAATCGTATTAGAGACAGACTGCCCATATCTGTCACCAGAACCCAATAGAGGCAAGAGAAATTCTTCACTAAATTTAAATTATGTAGCAGAAGCGCTCAGTCAGATCAAAGGAATCAACAAGGAAGAACTGATCGCAGTCACTGAAGAAAATGCAAGACAATTGTATCGTATGAAAGAGGTATAAAGAGTGAAACTTGGAAATCCAAAAAATACAATAGAAGTAATTCAGAAATATGATTTTGATTTTCAGAAAAAGTTTGGACAGAACTTTCTGATTGATGAACGTGTTCTTGAGAAGATCATTTCTGCAGCAGAAGTGAACAAAGATGATTTCGTGTTAGAGATTGGACCAGGAATTGGAACAATGACACAGTATCTTGCAGAAAATGCGAGAGAGGTCATGGCAGTTGAGATTGATAAGAATCTGATTCCGATTCTTTCAGACACATTAAGTGCATATGATAACGTGTCCATTTTGAATGCAGATATTTTGAAAGTCAATATTGCAAAGATCGTAGAAGAGAAAAATGGTGGGAAACCAGTGAAGGTTGTGGCGAATCTCCCATATTACATTACAACTCCGATCATCATGGGATTGTTTGAAAGTCATGTGCCGATCGACAGTATTACTGTCATGGTACAGAAAGAAGTTGCAGACCGTATGCAGTCAGGTCCGGGAACAAAAGACTATGGTGCATTATCACTCGCAGTGCAGTACTATGCAGAACCATATGTGGTAGCGAATGTGCCGCCAAACTGCTTTATGCCAAGACCAAAAGTTGGATCTGCAGTCATCCGTCTTACGAAATACAAAGACGCACCGATCAAGGTTACAAATGAGAAATTATTATTCCAGTTAATTCGTGCATCTTTTAACCAGAGAAGAAAAACTCTCCAGAATGGAATTAAAAATTTCGGAGGCTTAAACTTCTCCAAAGAACAGGTAGCACAGGCATTAGAAGAGATGGAATTACCTGCATCTGTTCGTGGAGAAGCATTAACCTTAGAACAGTTTGCACAGTTAAGTAACATCTTAGACCGGTAAGATAAAATAACCAAAATTTCCAGTTTTATGTGATTTTAGCGGCACCGTGATAAAAGTCTTAAAACCAAATAAACGGGAGATAAAAGCTTTTTCGTTATCAAAGATTCCAGGAATTCCAAGATAACGTTGGCCGCTGTCTTGATCTTTCGCGAGCATTAAGTGGCCGAAATTCCCATAATTTAAAAGGAGAAAACCATTTGTCTTTATGTTGTCATCAAGATCAGGAATCTGATCAAGATCTTCTAGTCCGATCTTAATGCTAGGATCAAGGCTATAAGAAGGAGGCATGGGCAAGGTGGGATACTCCTTCCAGTCGAAGTCCTTTGGTGGATTTGGATGTGTGAATTCTTTCGCATCCTTTTCTAATTGAAGGGCTTCAATGTATTCTGATAGACTGGATGTAGGAGAAGCTTCAGTTTCAGAAAGTGTTTCGGTTTCAGGTGAAGGTTCTGGAGGTACCGTTTTTTCAGTATTCTCATTTTTATTTTCAGCAGACTCCACAGGTACAAAACTTCGTATAATGATCGGATGATCTTTCCACTGCGATCCAAAGAAATGATCATTCGAATAATACAGCAAGAATCCATCCATTTTATCAAAATCATCGATCAAAGGATATGTGTTTTTAAATTCAATGATCGCATCATTTCGCTTGACCGTATCAAGATAAATCCCATTCATAGCACCCTGATGAAAATAATAAAAATAAATTTTGTATTCTAATGCCTGTTCATTTGTTTTTACATGGAAATAGACCCTCAGACGGTTTTGGCGTTTTTCTATTTTGGCAAAACCGACATTGGAACCCTTGATTCCATGGTGATATTCATACAGATAAGATACAATACGTTGATAATCTGACAATCGTGTACTCTCTTTTTGCTTCATTCTATGTTATAATAAAGAAAAATATGACATAGATATAAGGGGTAAGAGTAAGTGACACAAGAAGAAAAATACATGAAAGAAGCAATCAAACAAGCAAAGAAAGCGGCAGTGATCGGAGATGTTCCAATTGGATGTGTGATCGTTGAAGACGATAAGATCATTGCAAGAGCTTATAACCAGCGCAATAAGAAGAAGACAACATTGGCACATGCAGAACTTCTTGCGATTCAGAAAGCAAGTAAGAAAGTTAATGATTGGAGACTGGAAGATTGTACCATGTATATCACATTGGAACCATGCCAGATGTGCGCAGGAGCTATCGTACAGGCACGAATTCCCAAAGTTGTGATCGGAGCGATGAATCCAAAGGCGGGCTGTGCAGGATCTGTATTGAATATTTTACAGATTGACAAATTTAATCATCAAGTAGAGATAGAACGTGGTATATTAGAGGAAGAGTGCAGTCAGATGCTGTCTGATTTTTTTAAAGAATTAAGAAGAAGGAAGAAGGGGGACAAGGAACATGGAAAGGATTAAGAAGCTTATTGTAGTTATTTTATGTGTCGGCATGATAAGTTCTTTAAATATTTCTTTTATCTATGCCTCACAGTCTAATGGATATCATCCATTGAATATTAAGATTGAATCTCCAGATGTGCCCAAAACTGTAACGCCAAAGAGGAATGCCAGATCATTGGATTCATATTACAGTTCATCAGAACTTGGACAGGTAACATCAGTGAAAGATCAGGGGAACACAGAATTATGCTGGGCGTTTGGGATTACGTCGATGGGAGAGACTTCTCTGATCAAACAAGGAATCGCAAGTACGAATATAGATTTTTCGGAGAAACATTTTGGATATTTTATGTACAATCGAAAAAACGATATATTAAATAATACCAAAGGAGACAAAACAAAAGTTTCCGGAGATTGGAGATATGCGGGCGGCAATTCACTGCTTGCAATGTTATCGTTAACAGGATGGTATGGCCTTGCAAAAGAAAATATTGCACCATTTAATACAGGAAAATGGAGATTATCTGATTCTGTAGGACAAAAAGACAGTGCAATTTTGAAGAATGGATTTTTCCTTGGAGATACACCACAGGCAGCGGTAGTAAAATCCTATATCATAGGATATGGTTCCGTAGTTATGGCGTACCATGCACCCGAAGAGACATGGGAAGAAACAGCCTATTACGGAAAGAATCATGAGGCATACAACTGCAATAGTGCCAGACAGGCAGCAAATCATATTGTTGCGATCGTTGGATGGGATGATAGTTATAGCAGAGATAATTTTAACAGTGGATCCAGACCGTCCAGAGATGGAGCATGGATCGTAAAAAACAGTTGGGGAAATCAAGAAGGAAGTAACGGATATACCTATATTTCTTATGAAGATAAATCTCTTTGTGAATTTGTTGCAGGGCAATTTGTGAAAGCCTCAGAGTATAAATACAATTATTTCTATGATGGTTCAGCGAATCCTGGAATTTTAAAACTGAAAAAAGGACAAAAGTTCGCAAATGTATTTACAGCGAAAAAAGGAAGTGCAAAGAAGAAAGAACTGATCAAAGCAGTGAATCTGGTAACTTGGTCTGCAAATGTCAAATACAGTATACAGATTTATAGAAATCCTAAAGATGGAAGACCAACAAGTGGAACAAAGATGTTAAAACGTCCGGTAACAGGAACCATCAGAGAGGCCGGAACGCATACGATCGATCTTTCAAGAAAAGCAGAGGTTCTGAGAGGAGACAAGTTTGCAGTTGTAGTAAAATTAAGATCTTCTGGTAAGATTGGTTTTGATGAAAATGATGATTATCACTGGGTATCTTTTGTTAATAAAACAAAAAAAGGACAGAGTTATCTTTATGATCATAGAAAATGGAATGATCTGAACCCAGATCATGCAACGGTGCGTTTAAAGGCATATACAGTAATGCAGCCAGTAAACAAGATTCATTTGAGATATTGTAAGGCGGATTCTAAAAATAAGAATCCAAAGGGAATCGTATTATATTACAAAGGAAAGCATTTAAAAAAGAATAAAGATTACAAGATCGTCAAAAAAGAAGGTCACAAATATGTGATCGTAAAAGGAAGAGGAAGATATCGGGGAACGAAAAAAATTTATCTAAAAACCAAATAAGAATAACTATTGACCAAAAGAAAAGTATTTAGTATAATCAAATATGCATCTTGCAAAAGATGCCAAAGATAATCAAGTCATAAAGCTTCCGTGCTAGCCGGGGAGGTAGCGGCACCCTATTTCTGCAATCCGCTATAGCAGAGGTGATGGTTTGCTTCGGGCTGTTTTCTGTAGAGCTGCCCTCTACAAGTGGCGTTGATATCTGGGTCTCACGCAATAGGAATCCATGAACCGTGTCAGGTTGGGAACAAAGCAGCACTAAGTGGAACCTTCTATGTGCCGTGAGGGTGCCTGGGTTGAGTTAACTATAGAGGTAACGTCTGTGGAAGATAGCACAACGCATTCCGCACGGATTTTTTTTACCCATTTTTAGGTATTTAAGAACTTACTACTCGGATTGTATGCTATTGAATACAAAGTGAAACAGTGATAGAATAGGAATAGCAAACATGGTAAGGAGTGAGACATATGAGAGAATTAGAATTACCTGATGTACAAGATGTAATGCTTGAATACCGAAAGATCAAATTATTATATCGTTCTGCATTAAAAGAGATCGGAACGAAATTAGAGATATTAAATGATGAGTTTAAACTTGTGCACCAGTACAATCCGATTGAACATATCGAATCAAGATTAAAAACAGATGAGAGTATCACAAGAAAGCTGATACGTAAAGGAAAAGAGATCACAGTAGAGAATATCCAGAAATATATTGACGATATCGCTGGGGTCAGGGTTATTTGTTCTTTTACACCAGACATTTATCGAATCGTAGATATGATCTCATCACAAGATGATATAGAAGTACTAAAGACAAAGGATTATATGTTGAATCCCAAGGTCAATGGATACAGAAGCTATCATCTGATCGTAAGAGTACCAATCTTTTTATCTGACAGAGTGGTACCTACCAAAGTAGAGATTCAGATCAGAACGGTTGCAATGGACTTTTGGGCATCTCTGGAGCATAAGATTTATTATAAATACGAGGGCAATACACCAGAATACATTAAGAAAGAATTGAAGGAGTGTGCAGATCTTGTGACGTTTTTAGACAGCAAGATGTTGGCGATCAATGAAGAAGTGAGAAGTATTCGGGAAGAAAATAAAGAATAGGACATGCAATATTTTCTCTAAATGATCATAAGATATGATTGATAGAGAAAAAGGAGCAGGAAGATGGCAGACAGAGATGGTTTAGGAGATCTTCCATTATTTGATACTGAAGTAAGACCAGTCAGAGAATTTGTAGCACAGGAACAGAGGCAGGAAGACGATTATCAGTATATTACGAGAATGTATTCTGCACTGGCCAGACAGATTCTGGATCTGATCGAAGATATTTGTGATCAGATGGAATACGAGGGCAGCAGGATGTTTGATGAATATATGGATCGAACGATGCTGCTTGCTATGGTGGATAAGATTTATGATAAGATCGATCATCAAGAGAAGCAAGATTGTCAGAAGAAAGAACAGTTATTATATCAGATGATCCTTTCGCTGCTTGGAGGAGAGATTTATCATAGAAGATGCCGTTATCGAAGAAAACGAAATATGTTTAAAGCATAAAAAGAAAGAGCCGGGAGAAATCCTGGTTTTTTTCTTGTCTCATAGGGAATCACTATGAAATCCGCTGTAAAATGAAAAACATACATCTTAAACATTTCTTAAAAAGGTTGTATTCATATACAAAAACGGATAAAATGTACATTATAAGGCTTCACGGAATTAGGAAAAGGAGAAAGTAATGAAGCAAAGTAAAGTGATACAAATTTCAGTATTTGGAATTATATTTTTAATTTCATTATTTATCTGGAATTATATGTTAGTTGGAAGAAATAACAAAGGGGTTACAGAAACTAGTCAAGCAACAATCCCTTTATTAACAGTGTCTGCAGATGGAAAGAATATTAACCAGTTGCATGGGTATCAGGGAAGTGTTGATGCATCCTTGATCCGTGACAGTATCACACCAATTTATGAGAATGAAGTAAAAGTAATGCTGACATATGCAAAATCTGACGTCAGTGTCGTGTCATATAAGATTTATGATACAGATAATAAAACAATCCTTGGAAATGGTGATACAGCATTTCATAAAGTCAAAGGAAAAAAGACGGCAAACATTAAGATCAAAGAACGTCTGGAAAATGGAAAAACATATCTAATGGAATTGTCAGTGAAACAAAATGACAAAACGATCCGTTATTTTACACGTGTGATTTATGGAACTAGTTTTCATTTAAAAGAATGTCTGGATTTTGCACAGAAATTCCATGATGCGGCATTGACAGAAGGTAATACAGAGTTTATCAGTCAGTATTTAGAAACGGCAGAGGGAACAACATCGAATAATCTGGCGAATGTTGACTTGAAATCGACACAGGAAGCGGTATCTTATGCGACATTAAAACCACAGGTTGAAAGTGTATATCCTGCAACGGTGAAAGAAATTTCTGAAAATGTAACGTCACTGGAGCTGAGATATATTCTTTCAGCAGAGAATACGGATGGAACAAAACAGTATTATCAGGCAACAGAATATTTCAGGGTTCGATATGCAAAGGACAGAATGTATCTGTTGAATTATGAACGTAATATGGAAGCATATATGCGATATGATACGATCGATCGTAGTAATAATCGTATTTTATTGGGAATCGGAAGCAGTCAGAAACAGTTGATCAGTAAAAATGGCGGAAAGAAAGCAGCATTCGTTGTCCAAGATGAATTGTGGTATTATGACTATCAGAAGTCCAACATGCACAAAGTATTTTCTTTTGAAGGAGAAGATTATCGTGACAGTCGCAACAACTATCAAAAGCATGCGATTCAGATTATGAAGATGAAGAATAATGGAGATATAGCATTCTTGGTTTATGGATATATGAATCGAGGAAAACATGAAGGAGAGAATGGTATTTCTGTTTATCAGTATACTGCGTCAGACCAGAAGATTGAGGAACTAGGCTTTATCCCAACACAGATTCAGTATGATATGATGAAAAATGACATTAAAAAAGGTGCATTTTTAAGTGGTAGCGGACAGTTTTATTTCTATTTGGATGGAGCGGTTTATCAGGTAGATCTTGACTCTGGAAAGAGTAAGATTCTGGCAAAGAACATTACAGATGATATGACAGTTATCTCTGAGAATGGAATGCTTGCATTGAATCAGTCAAAGAATAAGATGAAAGTTGTGGATCTTTCTACACAGAAAACAGAAGTGATCACATGTAAAGATGATCAGGTACTGCGTCCAATTGGATTCATAGAGAAAGATTTTATCTATGGAGTTGGAAATAAAAAAGAAGTTGTAAGGAATAAAGATGGTTCTTATATGTATCCATTGACAAATGTATATATAAGAAACAATAAAAAGATTGTAAAAGAGTATGGAGAAGATGGTACTTATATTACGAACACAAGTGTAGACGGAACAACGATCGCATTGACACATTCTAAGAAGAGTGGAAATGGATATAAGAAGATCAATGTAAGTTATATTCGTTACAAAGATAAACAGGAGAGTAAGGCAGTTTTAGAGTACGGGTATACAGGAACAAGATTGAATCAGTTATATCTTGCATTCCCGGATGATGTTTATATTCAGACAAGACCAAACTATCTTTCTACAAATGTTGAGGAACAGGAAGATGAGATAAAGATCAAATTTGCTGTAAATGATAATAAATATAGGGATGCATTTGTCTATACAGGCGGTAAGTTGTCAGGAATTTACAGTAATCTGAAAGAAGCTATCAAGGTCGCCAAGCAAGGTGGTGGAGTAGTTGTAAATTATCATCAGATGTATCTGTGGGAGAAAGGTGTTGCACAGAATTATGGAAAAGGATCTAATATCCCGATGATCAAAGCAAAGAATAAAGATGAGACAGATATTGCATGTATTCTGATGATGGCAAGATCAGAAGGAATTAAGATTTCCTATGATAAGATCAAGAAGATGTCAGGCAGCACATATGATAAATTATTTAAAGTGTTTAATAAGCGTGCAGTTAATTATTCTGACTGCAGTATAGATGATCTTGTTTATGCAATAAGTAAGGGAAGATCTTTTATGGCACAGAGAAAGAATGGCACATATGTATTAGTTATGAGTTATAATCAGACGGATTTAAGATATTATGATCCGACAAATGGAAAGTCTGTAAAAGCAAATCGCAAGAAGCTTGAGAGTGAATTTAAACAGGCAGGAAGCGTTTATTACGGATATGCCAATTAGATTTTGTCTTTAGAGTGCGAACTATGTCGAGACAAAAATTTTAGTTATGATATATTTTATGTTAAAATTAAGATATATATCTGGAGATGATCCGGAAAATGAGAACAGTAAAAACAAACGAAAGGTGAAAGGAATATGGCTGAAGAAACAAAGGAAACAAAAAAGATTATTCCCGAAAGCAAGAAAAAGCATAAAAAGAAACATAAAAAGAAAAAAGTTCTTTTGAAAGTTTCTGTTGTCTTTTTGTTGTTGGTCGTAATCGGCTGGTTTACTTTTGGGGCAAAGGTTATGAAGCTTAGAAGTGAAGCCAAGAAACTCGTTGCTCAGTCGAGTGAGGAGACATTTAAGGCATCACAGACAAGTATTGTATATGACACCAACGGAAAACAGTTACTGAAGTTTAAAGGTGAAAAAGATGTATATTATCTGAAGTACAAGGAGCTTCCGGTTTATGTCATAGCTGCAGTAATTTCTGTCGAAGACAAGAATTTCTATAAACACAGTGGTGTGGATTACAAAGGAATCTCAAGAGCTGCGGTAAGTTATGTGGTACACAAAGGAAGGATCACACAGGGGGGAAGTACTCTGACGCAGCAGCTTGCGAAGACTGTCTTTTTGAATCGTCAGAAGACATGGAAGAGAAAAGTTAAAGAGATCTTTATGGCAGTAGAATTAGAGAGGAAATACTCCAAGGAGCAGATCCTTGAGTTCTATCTGAACAATGTTTATTATGCGAATGGTTATTATGGAATTCAGGCAGCAAGCCAAGGATATTTCCGTAAGGATGCGAAGAATCTGACAATGTCAGAAGCAGCATTTTTATCTGCGATTCCAAATAATCCAACAATCTATGATCCACGTACAAACAAAGAAAATACGATCAAGCGTAGAAATAAGATTCTAAAGGATATGTACGAGCAGAAACTGATCCGTAAAGACCAGTATGAAGAAGCGATCAATGAAGAGATTAACGTAAAGAGTGCACAGAAGAGTAAGACAGAGAAGAAGAATTACGTAGAAACATATGTCATTCATTGTGCGACAAAAGAGATCATGAAGCAGAAGGGATTTGAATTCAAATACGATTTCAGTTCGACTTCTGAGAAGGAAAAATATCAGGAAGAATATGATAAGATGTATGCAGAGTGTAAGAGAACCTTATACAGTGCCGGATATCATATTTATACATCTATTGATCCAGATGTCCAGAAACAGCTGCAGAGCAGCGTAGATAGTGCATTGTCTGGATATACAGAGAAAGATAAGAATGGTATTTATAAGACACAGGCATCTGGAACATGTATTGATAATGATACTGGAAAGGTTGTAGCGATCGTCGGTGGACGTGAACAGAAGAATATCGGTTATACATTAAACCGTGCGTTCCAGAGTCCAAGACAGCCAGGTAGTGCGATCAAGCCATTGCTTGTATATGCACCAGCTTTAGAACATGGATGGTCTGCAGGATCAACGGTGAATGATTCACCGATGTCAACGAAAGATAAGAATCGTGTAAGAAACTCTCATGGTTCTTATTCTGGACAGATCTCACTTCGAAGAGCCGTTCAGAAATCAAGTAACGTTGCAACAATGCGGATCTATGAGCAGTTGACACCAAAGACCTGTTTAAAATATCTGGAAGAGATGAATTTTAAATATCTAACAGATTCTGATTATAAGTATTATACGACATGTATTGGTGGTTTCACGAAAGGAACAACATCAGAAGAGATGGCAGCAGGATATGCTACATTGAAGAACAATGGTGTGTATAGAGAACCAACGTGTATTTCTAAGATCACAACTTCTGATGGAGATGAAGTGATGTCATCTTCTACAAAGAAGAGAAGAGTATATTCCACAAATGCAGCAAATGCAATGACAGATGTACTGAAGAGTGTTGTCACAGGTGGAACGGGTGTTGGTGCGAAGGTACCGAATGTTGATACTGCCGGTAAGACAGGTACAACAAGCCTGAATAAAGATGGATGGTTTTGTGGATACACACCTTACTATACAACAGCAGTATGGGTAGGAAGAGATGATAACAGGATTATGGAATCGTTAAGTGGAGCATCTTATCCAAAATCCATCTGGAGTAATTTCATGAATGCGATTCATTCAGAATACTCTTCTACAGATTCTATGGGTGGAAATTATACAGATTATCAGGGAGAGACTACACAGCAGACAGGAACACAGGCAACAACAGCGACAGAGAGCAGCACAAAGGGCACAGAAGCAACTACAGCAGCACCTACGACAGCAGCTCCTACAACGGCAGCGCCTACGACGGCGGCTCCTACAACGGCAGCACAACAGACAGAAGAACAGCCAGCAGAGAATCAGTAAAAAGAATATTGAGATAATTAAAAATCACAGGTAATTCAATACCTGTGATTTTTGTGTATAAGAAAATTCTGCAAAAAAAGACTCCGCCATAAGACGAAGTCTTTATCTATATATTACATATTCTTTTTTTCAAGATATTCTTTGATACGTTCTGTTGGGTTTAACAGATCACTGATTGATGCATCATGATTTAATGTATCAATTAATAGTGCAACGTATTTGGATACGTCAGAAGATGCATACCAGTCACGAGATAATAATTCAGGTGTCTGATAAGTAAGATTAGTTGTGATAACCTTCTCAATAATACCTTCTTCAACTGCACGGTCAAATACTTCTAATCCGTTTGTAAATAAACCAAATGTAGATAAGCAGAATACACGACGGGCATTTCTGCGTTTTAATTCTTTGGCTACGTCGATCATACTTTCTCCAGAAGAGATCATGTCGTCGATGATCAGAACATCCTTACCATCTAAGGAGTCACCAAGGAATTCATGTGCAACGATAGGATTACGTCCGTCAATGACAGTAGAATAGTCACGGCGTTTGTAGAACATACCAACATCAACACCAACAACGTTTGCCATGTAGATCGCACGCTGCATAGCACCTTCATCTGGGCTGATAACCATTAAGTGGTCGTTGTCAAAGTGAACATCATCACACTGTTCAACTAATGATTTTACAAACTGATAAGTAGGCTGGATGTTATCAAATCCACTGATAGGGATTGCATTCTGTACACGAGGGTCATGTGCATCGAAAGTCAGGATATTATCAACACCAAGGCTGATCAGTTCCTGAAGCATAACTGCACAGTCTAAAGATTCACGTGTACTTCTCTTATGCTGACGGCTTTCATATAAGAAAGGCATGATAACATTAACACTCTTAGCCTTTCCAGCGGAAGCACTGATGATACGTTTTAAGTCAGCATAGTGATCGTCTGGAGACATGTGGTTTACACGTCCGCTTAAAGAGTAAGTTACGCTGTAGTTTAATACATCAACAATAATGTATAAATCCATGTCACGAACAGATTCGCGAATGATACCTTTAGCTTCTCCAGAACCAAAACGTGGGCAACTGGCATCTAAAAGATAAGTATCTCTTAAATATCCATCACAGGCAACAGAGTCTTTGAAATCTTTGTAAGTTTCAGATCTCCACTGGATGATATAGTTGTCGATTGTTTTTCCAAGTTCTTTGCATCCTTCAAGGGCAATGATTCCAAGTTTACCGTCTGGAATCTTAGTAAAGTTACGGTCAGATCGTCTCATGATACTATCTCCTTCGTATATTGTTCTATAGTTTTTTATAACATTATAAATAAGTTACGTCAAGTTCGATTTTTTGAAACGGATATCATCTCCATAGATTTTCTGCCATGAATAATTCTCAATGATCCTTGAAAAAATTCGTTCAGAATAAGTATTTCTGAATTCTTGCAGAGATAAATTTGTGGATATGATCGTTGATCTTTCCTGGATCAATCGTTCATTCAAACATTGAAATAACTGTGAGATCACAAATTTATTGATCATCTCAGTTCCAAGGTCATCGATGATCAATAGATCGCATTGAAAAATCAGGTTAGCAGATGTTTCCTGTTCCGTATCCTTTCCTTTGCCAAAGGTATGCTTTGCCAAAGTATCAAACAGCTGGAAAGCTGTCATATAGATGCAGGTAAAACCGCGGTCCATGATTTCCTTTGCAATACAATGACTTAAGAAAGTCTTCCCAACACCAGTGGAACCCTGAAATAAAATGTTGTCATGATTTGGAAATCTGGAAATAAAGGTTTTACAGTGTTCCACGACTTTCTGGATGTTACGTCTAGGGCTTGGAAGACCTTGCTTGGTCATCTGGTCGGAATAATAATCTTCCCGGAAGGTCTGAAAATTCTCCCGTGCTAAAATCTTAGCCATATTAGAACTGGAATACAGGTGATCGATCATCGCCTGATGAAAGCAGGAACATTGTTCCTGTCCAATATATCCGGTATCCTGACACTTCTTACAATAGTAGATCGGTTCCAGATAATCAGAAGAATATCCGGCTTCTTTTAAGAGAGCCTGTTTCTGGCTGATCAGCACCTGATTCTTTATACGGTATTCTTCTCTCAAAGCAGGATCATCCCGGACGATCAGCTGCTTTCCGAGAGAAATAGAATTGGCAGTGATCTGCCGGTCAAGTTCTTTAATCTCTGGAATTGTTGTGTATATATCTTTCTTGCGCTGTTCATGGAGACGGTAATTAGAAAGCCGTCTTTCCTCATACTGGCGCATGATATCCTGATAATCGTTATTTGATAATGACATAAGTTAGTTCTCCATGAGTTCATCCGCGAACTGTTTCTGTAAAAGCTGTTGCTCTAACGCATCAAAATCATAATCACGCTGCGTAAAGTTATGCATATTGCTCTGGTTGTTATTGTTAGCGAAAGTCTTTGGTGCTTTCTGCCGGATATGGAAGTTCTTCGCATCTTCCAATGTTACGATGTGGTTATCTTTCCAGTGCTTTAAGATCGTATCTGCATATGGAAAACTAGGTTTGTTGATTGCATTGATCGTACGATTACAAGCTTCAATGATCAGTGCAAGATCAAAACCATCAGTTTCAAGCCATCGTTTCATATATTCTTCCTGAACAGGGGCTGGATTCTGATTTAATCCAAATGCACGCATGATAGAATAATATTCCTTACGAAAATTCTTGCTGTACGCTTTCGCTTCTTCAGGAGTTTTGATATTTGCTTCGTACCAGTTGATCGCTACAGACTGCATATAACGGAAACTCTTCTTACCATTTGATACACAATGCTCTACAAGATATTCGATCAATTCACATGACATTCTAAGATCTTCATACATGTAAAGTAAAGTGTTCATATCCGTACAAGTTAATGGCTTTCCTAAGAACATCTCACATACGTAGAGAAGATAAGAAAAACGCTCATCTTCGCTCTTACGCTGAAGTTCTGCAGGAGAAAGCGTCTTCATGGCAGGAATCGGTTCAGCACCAGTGATCGTCTGATCCTTCACAGTAGTCTTAGAAGCTGCTGAAGAAGTAGCTTGGGCGGGTTCTTCTTGTTTTGTAGTCTGTGCAGGAGAATGTGGATTGCCACTGACAGGGAGAAGCTCTATAAAACTGATCTCGCCGTCTTTAAGCTCCATGCGTAAGAGGGATTCTTTCTCCCAGTATTTTAACGCACGAGTAACATCACGCTCCGTAAGTTCCAGTACATCTGCAAGACAAGGAATGCTGAAGTTTGCACCGTTAGAAACCATACGCAGAAGATAAATATACACTTTGATGTATTCACCGTTCGCACGGATCATATAATTATCAACAAATGCGTTTGGAAGCAGCGTTCCACCGGTTGGATATGTGGTTGTTACTTTAATGTAATTCATGGCAATCTCTCCTTCTTTTATTATCGTTAATCTGACTATAACGCAGATTGGAGAAATTGTAAATACCAGGGAAATCCACACCCTAATTGTGTACAAGTCTGTGGATAATGTGGATAATGTGGACAAAAATCGTAAAACAATGGAAATAAGCCATTTACATAGATTTTACAATTGTGGAAAAGGACAAAAGAAATCCACAGATTTGTTTATCAACAATTGTGTACAAGTCTGTGGATAATGTGGATAACTATCTATTTACGAGCGAATTTCCGATAGAATCAACGTTTCCGGCCCCCATAGTTATCAACAGATCATTTTTTTTGCAATTTTTTAAAATAAATTTTTCAATGTCATCAAATTCCTTAATATAGTGTACATCTACATCATAATCAGCCATGCGGTCCACGATATCTTTGGAACTTACGATACCAGTATCTTTTTCTCTGGCAGCATAGATGTCAGTGACGATCACGTGGTCACAGAGACTTAATGCCTTTGCAAAGTCATCAAGGAATGCAATTGTTCTGGAATAAGTATGAGGCTGGAATACACACCATAATTCGTTATGAGGATAATTCTTAGCAGATTCCAGAGTTGCACGGATCTCTGTTGGATGATGCGCATAGTCATCAACAACGGTGAAGTCGTTGCATGTGCCTTTTAGTTCAAAACGACGTTTGGCGCCAGTGAATCCAAGAAGTCCTTTCTTCATTGTATCAACATCAATGCCGATGCGTTTTGCAGCAGCAATGGCAGCCAGTGCATTCTTCACGTTATGTTCTCCGTTGACATTTAACTGGATATGGTCAATAAATTCTCCTTTATAGTAATAATCGAAATGAGCATGTCCAAATGCATCATACCCGATGTTCTTTGCACAATAGTCATAAGAATCATTTTCTAATCCAAAAGTTGCATATTCTGCTTCTAATCCGTCCACAATATAATTGATGTTTTCAATTTCACCATTGATGATCAGATAACCATAATCAGGAAGTTTATGGGCAAATTCACGGAAAGAATGGCGGATATCATCAAGATCCTTAAAGAAGTCCATGTGATCTTCTTCAATATTGAGGATAATACTGATCTTAGGGAAGAATTCTAAGAAACTGTTTGTGTATTCACATGCTTCAGTTACGAATGTCTCGGAATGTCCGACACGGATATTCCCATTGATCGCATCAAGAATTCCACCAACGCTGATCGTAGGATCTGTGTTACCAGCAAGTAAAATATAAGATAACATAGAAGTTGTTGTTGTCTTACCGTGAGTTCCAGATACGGCGATCGCATTCTGATAATTATGCATCATCTGACCAAGCAGTGTAGCACGTTTCATGACAGGAATGTTACGGCGGATGGCTTCTTTATATTCTTCGTTGGTATCGAAGTTGATCGCTGCTGTGTATACAACAAGATCGATATCATCTGTAATGTTATCAGCAGTCTGGCTGAGATAAACCTTTGCACCTTTATCTTCTAAGTGTTTGATGATATCGGAAGTATGGATATCGGATCCAGAAATCGAAAAGCCCTCTTTGATAAGGATCTCAGCAAGACCGCTCATGCTGATTCCTCCGATTCCCATAAAATGAATATGAATTGGTTTATTAAAATCTATCTGATACATTTTCATGTGCCCTTTCTTTCAATCGTTGATATAGTTTCATTGTTTTCCTTATTATAAGTCACCGCAACTAATCTTGCAAGACGGAGATTAAATTGGAAAATATTATATGTACTATAAGAATATGGAGAAAAAAGTAGTAAAATATCATAATAAAAAAGCTGATAAAAAACAAGTTTTTGTTCACATTTGCTGAAAATAGTGTTATAATAAAAATTAGCATATACGGTCTAAGAGAAAGAAGAAGTTACCAGAGCCTGACCGGAGAGCGAATTTTAGCTATATTATTAGAAACTAGGAGGATGACAACATGCAAATAACTGATGTACGTATTAGAAAAGTGGCCAAAGAAGGTAAGATGAAAGCTGTTGTATCAATCACAATCGATAATGAATTTGTGGTACATGATATTAAAGTAATCGAAGGGGAGAAAGGTCTGTTTATTGCAATGCCAAGCCGAAAAGCTGCAGATGGTGAATATAGAGACATTGCACATCCGATCAATTCAGATACAAGAAATATGATCCAGACTTTAATTTTAGAACAATATGAAGCAATGAATCTGGGGGATATTGACGCAACAGCGCCAGAAGTCTAAGATTAAGAGAATAACTTCTTCTTCAAAGTGTAGAAAAAGAATCGGGTATTGACCACCTGGTTCTTTTTTCTGTTATAATCAGAACTATAGTGTAAAAGATAGATCAGAACAAGGAGGTTTGATGGATGGAATTTCAGATCGGAGATATTGTCAAATTAAAAAAAGCACATCCTTGCGGTATAAATGAATGGGAGATTCTGAGAGTGGGAATGGATTTTCGTTTAAAATGTGTTGGATGTGGCAGACAGGTGATGGTGCCAAGAAAGATGGTTGAAAAAAATTTTAGAGGATTTATAAAAAAAGCTTGCCAAGATTAGAAGTTTATGATAGAGTAATTATTCGTGGTATATAAAAATATCCTTGCTCTTTCACGAAGAAAGAGCCACTAGACCAAAAGGAGGTGCAAGTAATGATGAAATATGAATTAGCATTAGTTTTAAGTGCAAAGATCGAAGACGAAGAACGTGCAGCTATGGTTGAAAAAGTTCAGGCAATGATTACTACAGCAGGTGCTGCGATCACTAACGTCGATGAATGGGGTAAGAAACAGTTAGCTTACGAAATTCAGAAGATGAAAGAAGGATACTACTATTTCATCCAGTTCGAAGGCGAAACTACAGTTCCAGCAGAACTTGAAGAGAGACTTCGTATTGAGGAAACTGTATTACGTTTCTTATGCGTTAAACAGGATGCGTAATTAACAGGAGGGATCCGAATAATGAATAAAGTAGTATTAATGGGAAGATTGACAAGGGACCCTGATGTAAGATATTCACAAGGTGAGACACCTTTGGCAATCGCCAGATACACGTTAGCAGTAGATAGAAGATTCAAAAGAAACGGTGAACAGGATGCGGATTTTATTAACTGTGTGGCATTCGGACGCACAGCGGAATTTGCAGAGAAGTATCTAAAACAGGGTACTAAGATGGTTGTTTCTGGAAGAATCCAGACAGGTAGTTATACAAACCGTGATGGAGTTAAAGTTTACACAACAGAAGTTGTGATCGAAGAGCAGGATTTTGCAGAGAGCAAAGCTGCTGCAGCCCAGAACAGTAATATGGGAGTTCCACAGCCAAGCGCGCCACAGCCTAGTGCCGCAGCAAGCGATGGTTTTATGAATATTCCGGATGGTTTGGAAGAAGAATTACCATTTAGTTAAATAGGAGGTAGAAATCATGGCTTATACAAAAGGCGATTCTCCAATGAGAAGAAGAGGCGGACGTAGAAGAAGAAAAGTATGTGCATTCTGTACAGAAGCCGATGCTGTAATCGATTATAAAGATGTAGCAACATTAAAGAAATACGTATCTGAAAGAGGAAAAATCCTTCCAAGACGTATTACAGGAACATGTGCTAAACATCAGAGAGCTGTTACAGGAGCTATTAAGAGAGCTAGACATTTAGCTTTAATGCCATATACAGCTGAATAATTTTAAGCAGATAATGAAGAGTTATATTGTGACGTATGTTGCGGTATAGCTCTTTTTTTGTATCATAGAAATTCCGATGGAATCCCCTATGATACAAAAAGCCCTCCGGGCAGGATCGCCCTGCGACAGACATGTCAAAATAATTAAGAAAATTGCGTAAATTGAACAAATATCTCGCTTTCGTTAAATACAATGTACAAATTCATGCAATTGAGTTATAATAAAGGATAATTGTAAGAATCAAATCAGGAGAAAAAAATGGACATTATGAAGAAAACAAAGATAGAACAGTATCTTCAGGGGCCATCATGGGCGTTGCTTATTCTGGCTTTTGTAGACATTGTGTTCTTTTTCTTGGATATTCGATGTGGAGTGATCTTAGCGGTCTCACTAGTCGTATTTTTAGTTTTTCAGATGATCATTTATTCCCGAAGCAAACAGGAGATCATCAAAGAATGTATGGATTTTATGTTTGAGCAGAGTCAGGTGCAGAATTATTTGTTACAGCAGCTTCCTGTTCCGTATACACTGCTTGATGGGAATGGAATGATCATATGGTCAAACGATGCATTTCATAAAATTGTGGGAGAGAACCGAGGAAAGTCATTGCAGCAGATTTTTCCGAATCTGAACCGTAATCTGCTTCCGTCGGATGTGATGCACTCTATTTCTCACATTGAATATAAAAAGAAATGCAAAGAGGGAGATAAGGAAAAAGAACAGACGCTATTTTATAAAGTAGAGATGAATCGTATTCGTGTAGAAGATTTCTCTGATGAGAATGATAATAGTTGTTCCAGGCAGATGCTTAAGGATAACGATCTGATCGCAGTATATTTTTTTGATCAGACATTACTTAAGAAATATATGGAACAAAATGAGAATCAGAGAATGGTCATTGGTTTGATCTATATTGATAATTACGAAGAGATCCTTGATGATATTGATGCGGTGAAACGATCTATGCTGATCGCAGTGGCAGATCGTAAGATTAACAAATTTATCCAGAATGTCTCTGGGGTTGTGAAGAGAACAGAGAGAGACAAATATTTTGTTGTATTTGAACAGAAATATTTGGACAAGATCAAAGAAAACAAATTCTCGATTCTTGATGAGATCAAGACGATCAATCTTGGAAATTCTATGCATATGACATTAAGCATCAGTTTTGGAATTAATGGAAATACGTATCAGGAAAACTATGAAGCAGCCTGTGCAGGTATGGATCTGGCATTAGGACGTGGTGGTGATCAGGCAGTGATCAAGGATGGGGAAGATATTTCCTATTATGGTGGTAACTGCGAGGTTATGGAACGTACCACACGAGTCAAAGCACGAGTCAAAGCGCATGCGTTAAAAGAACTTCTTGAATCAAAGGAAAAGGTCGTGATCATGGCACATAAGATCCCGGATCCAGATGCAATCGGTGCAGCTGTTGGTCTGTACAGACTTGGACTTTCTCTCGGAAGAAAGGCACATATCGTTATGAATGAAGTGACGATCTCTGTCCGTGCGATGGTTGATGAATTAAACAAAAGCGGTATTTATGATGAAGATATGTTCATTGATAACGAACAGGCAATTGAGATCACAGATGAGAACACACTATTGATCGTAGTGGATGTAAATCATGCAAATTATACAGAATGTGAACAGTTATTAAGCCAGACAAAGACAACGGTGATCTTAGATCATCATCGAAAGAATAAAGATATGATCAAGAATCCGGTACTTTCATATGTAGAGCCATATGCGTCTTCTACATGTGAATTGGTAGCAGAGATTCTTCAATATGTAGATTCAAAACCAAAGTTAGAGCCAATGGAAGCGAATGCCATGTATTATGGAATGCTTGTAGATACGGACAATTTTGTGAATAAAACAGGTGTCAGAACATTTGAGGCAGCGGCATATCTAAAGAGAAATGGAGCTGATCTTACAAAGGTAAGAAAGATGTCAAGAGAAAGCATGGAAACTTACAGGATCCGTGCGAAAGCGATCAGTGAAGCAGAGATCTTATATGGCAGGTTCGCGATCGCAACACTGGTAGGAATCGGTGTGGACAGCCCTACTGTTATTGGTGCACAGGTATCGAATGAATTACTTGATATTGATGGAATTGAAGCATCTTTTGTATTAACAGGTGTTCATGAGAGAGTCTATATCAGTGCAAGATCGATCGATGAAGTGAATGTCCAGAAGATCATGGAAGAATTCGGAGGCGGCGGACATTTGACAGTTGCAGGTGCACAGCTTGTCGATGTATCATTAGAAGAAGCCAAGAATATTATTCATGAGACATTACGATATTTGAAATCAAAAGGAGAGATATAAGCGATGAAAGTTATTTTATTAGAAGATGTAAAATCAGTTGGAAAAAAAGATGAAGTAGTAGAGGTTAATAACGGATATGCAAGAAATGTATTATTCCGCAAGAATTTAGCAATTGAAGCTACAAACAAAGCATTAAATGATCTGAAATTAAGAAAGGCAAATGATGATAAGCTGGCAGCAGAAGCATTAGCAGACGCCAAAGTTTTAGCAAAAGAGATTGAAGAAAAACAATTGGTATTAAAGATGAAGGTTGGAGAAGGTGGAAGAACATTTGGATCTATTTCCACAAAAGAAATCGCAGCAGAAGCAAAGAAACAGTTAGGATATGATTTAGATAAGAAAAAAATGCATTGCGAACCAATCAAGAATCTTGGATTCCATGATGTTGCGATCAAAGTTCATCCACAGGTAACAGCAACATTAAGAGTCAAAGTAGAAGAAAAATAAGAGGGCATATTTATGGATGAAGCATTTATCAAGAAAGTGCAGCCGAACAGCCCGGAGGCAGAACAGTCTGTGATCGGTGCGATGATCATGGACAGGGATGCGATCGCAGATGTTATCGATATTGTGAATGCCGATGATTTCTATCAGAAGCAGAACGGCATCTTATTTGAAGCGATGACAGAATTATACCGGGAAGGAAAGCCGGTCGATCTGGTAACGCTTCAGAATAAATTAAAGAAAAAAGACGTGCCGGAATCTATGAAGAGTCTTGAATTTATCAGGGATCTTCTAGAAGTTGTTCCAACGTCAGCCAATGCCAAACAATATGCAACGATTGTCAGGGAAAAGGCAACACTTCGTAAATTGATCAAAGTTACAGAAGATATCACAACAGAATGTTATCTTGGTAAAGATGATGTGACAGAGATCTTAGATCACACGGAGAAGAATGTATTTGGACTTCTTCAGCAGGCGAGTGGAAGAGAAGAGTTTGTGCCAATCGATAAAGTTGTGTTAAATACGCTGGATGCGATTGAAGAAGCGGCAAGTTCTGCTGGGCGAGTTACAGGTATTGCAACAGGATTTACAGACCTGGATTACAAATTATCTGGACTACATCCATCGGAACTGATCATTGTGGCTGCACGTCCTGCCATGGGTAAGACAGCATTTGTGTTGAATATCGCACAGAAAGCAGCAGTGAGAGATCACGTTCCAACAGCAATCTTTAGTCTGGAGATGTCAAAAGAACAGCTTGTAACTCGTATGATGGCGATGGAAGCAATGGTAGATTCACAGTCTATCCGTACGGGTGATCTTCAGGAAACTGACTGGGAGAAGATCATGGAAAGTGCGGGAACGATCGGTCGTTCCCCATTGATCATTGATGATACACCAGGTATCACGATCGCAGAATTACGATCTAAGTGTCGTAGATACAAACAGATTCATGGATTGGACCTGATCATTATCGATTATCTGCAGTTGATGTCAGGCGGCAAGCGTTCTGAATCCAGACAGCAGGAGATTTCAGAGATCTCAAGATCGTTAAAAGCATTAGCAAGAGAGATGAATGCACCAGTGATCGCATTATCTCAGCTAAGTCGAAGAGTTGAAGAGAGAAAGCCAGCCAAGCCAATGTTATCAGACCTTCGTGAGTCAGGATCGATCGAGCAGGATGCCGACGTTGTTATGTTTATTTATCGTGATGAATATTATAATGAAGATTCCGAGAAGAAAGGGATCGCAGAGATCATCGTTGACAAACAGCGAAATGGTTCAACGGGTAGTGTAGAGCTTGTATGGCTCGGACAATACACCAAATTTGGTAATAAAGAGAGAGCACCACATTAATTTTTGGGTGCTTTTTCTTACACATATAATTGGATAAAATATACAAATAAAACAAAGTTATACAATTTTAAAAAGTTCAAATGATGTAATTAAAAAAGGGGTATTTTATGTTATCATTTCTATTTCCTCCAATCTGTCCGTTATGTGCCAAAGAATTATTGGACAAGGGAGAACGTATCTGTAAAATATGCAGTAAAAAGCAGATTTTTATCAAAGAGCCAACATGCTATTCTTGTGGAAAATCAATGAAGAATCAGGAAAAAGAATATTGCAGCGACTGCAGACAGCATCCGAAGAATTTTGAACGTGGTATGGGGTTATGCATTTACCAGAAACCAGTCACGGATTCACTGGCTGCGATCAAATATAAAAATGAGAGAAAATTTGCACAGTATTATCTGGAAGAAATACGAAAAAGAAAATACAGGGAATTGCTGCGACTAAAAGCAGATGCGGTAATTCCGGTGCCGATTCATAAAAAAAAGAGAAGAAAGAGAGGGTTTAATCAGGCAGAAATCTTTGCAAAGGGGATTGCAGAGATGTTGGATCAACCGATGTATACAAAGATTGTGGAAAGAATCCATGATACAAAACCGCAGAAACAATTAAGCCCAGGAGAGAGAAAAAACAATTTAAAGAAAGCTTTTCGTGGAAATTTGAAAGAATATCAGAAAGCAGGAATGCCAAAAAGAGTATTGGTGGTAGATGATATTTATACGACAGGATCAACAGCGGAGGCAGTGACGACAGCATTAAAACAATTGGGAGTGCAGGAAGTTTATGTATTTTGCATAGCGATCGGAAAAGGATTTTCCTGATATTTCCGCCATGGTGTTTTATGTGCTGGTTTGTTATAATAGGGGCTGGCATATTTGTTGAAGGATATTATTTAGAAAGAGGAAAATAGATGGAACAACGATATGATTTAAGCGGATCTTTGCTTCACTGGTATGATTACAATAAACGGATCCTGCCATGGAGAGAGAATAAAGATCCATATAGAATCTGGATTTCCGAGATCATGCTGCAACAGACAAGAGTGGAAGCGGTAAAGCCATATTTTGATCGTTTTATGGAAGCACTGCCAACGGTTTATGATCTTGCCAAAGTAGATGATGAACGGCTGATGAAATTGTGGGAAGGACTTGGTTATTACAATCGAGCGAGGAATTTAAAAGCAGCAGCACAGACGATCGTTGAGGAATATGGTGGACAATTACCTGCTGATTATGATAAATTATTATCGCTGAAGGGAATTGGGATGTATACAGCAGGAGCGATCGGATCGATCGCATTTGAATTACAGGTTCCTGCAGTCGATGGGAATGTTCTTCGTGTACTGGCTAGATTGTGGGGAGATGACTCTGATATTCTCAAAGATAAGACAAAGAAAGCGATGGGAAGAAGAGTCATGGAATTTATGCCGGAAGACCGACCGGGAGATTTTAATCAGGCATTGATCGAACTTGGAGCAACTGTTTGTGTGCCGAATGGGCAGCCATTATGTGATCAATGTCCATGGGATACAGTCTGTAAGGCGTATAAAGAAGATCTCATTGATCAATTACCGGTCAAGACACCAAAGAAGGCAAGACGGATTGAACATAAGACTGTATTTTTATTAGAATGCGGAGAGCAGATTGCAATCCATAAAAGAGGAGACAAAGGATTACTTGCCGGATTATGGGAGTTCCCGAATGAAGATAAGAAAATGGATGCCAAAGATGTCAAGGAATGGATGGCAGAGCATCATATGGAAGATGCGAAGACAAAAGCAGCAGGAAAGGGAAAACATATTTTCAGTCATGTGGAATGGCACATGGAAGGAGTAAGAATTTCCTTGAAAACACCGATTCAGAGTGAAAATTACGTCTGGGTACTAAAAAAAGAACTAGAAAATACGTATGCATTGCCGTCAGCATTTGAAATATTCCGTAAGATATTGTAAAATAGAAGTTACGTATATAATTATGGAATGTAAAATTCCATAAAAGCTAAATTATTATTAAAAAGGAGAACAGATTATGAAAAAGTTTTTAACAGTCGCATTAGCTGGTGTACTGGCAGCATCTATGCTGTTTACAGGATGTAGCAAAAAAGAAGAAAGTAAAGTTCCAGACAAACTGATCGTAGGAACAAACGCAGAATTTCCACCATTCGAATATATGAATGATAAGAAACAGCCAGACGGTTTCGATATCGCTATGATCAAAGAAATCGGAAAACGTATGGACAAAAAGGTTGAGATCCAGAACATGGAATTCAAATCTCTGATCGGAGCTATGGAATCTGAATCTATCAATACAGTTATTGCTGGAATGACTAAGACAGCAGAACGTGAAGAATCTGTAGATTTCTCAGATAGCTATTATACATCTAATCAGGCGATCATCTTAAAGAAAGACAGCAAGATCAAGAAATTATCTCAGTTAAGTGGAAAGAAGATCGGTGTTCAGGAAGGAACAACTGGTGATATCATTTCTTCTGGAGAAAAATTTGGTGACAAGAACAAAGTCATCGTAAAGAAAGCAACAGTAAAACGTTATAAAAAAGGTGTTGACGCTGTTATGGACCTGAAAAACGGTGCAATTGATGCGGTTGTTATTGATGAAAAACCAGCACAGGAATTTGTGAAAAACAATGCGAAGAAGTTAAAATTAGTTGTTGACTCTGCAGGAGCTGAATACTACTGTATCGCAATCACAAAAGGTAACACAGCATACAAAGAAGAGATCAACAAACAGATCAAAGCAATCAAAAAAGACGGAACATATGATAAGCTGAAAGCAAAATACATTGATTCCGCAAACTAGGAAATTAGGAAGGTAAGGTTTCAAAATGTTAGATTCATTTTACAGAGCGTTTATCGCCCAGCAGCGATACCTGTTGTATCTTGATGGATTAAAGGTGACGATCTTAGTATCTGTCATTGCAATTCTTATTGGTGTAGCACTTGGTACGATCCTGGCGTTAATGCGCTTGACGGCAGAGCAGAAAGGAAAGAGTACACTTTTATCAAAGATCGCATACGTGTACATTGATATCATTCGTGGAACACCAACATTGACACAGTTAATGATCATGTATTTCGTTATTTTAAAAGGTCAGAATGGACTGCTTGTAGGTTCCTTAACCTTTGGTTTGAACAGTGCAGCTTATGTTGCTGAGATCATCCGTGCAGGAATTCAGGCGGTTGATCAGGGTCAGATGGAAGGTGGACGTTCTCTTGGATTATCCTATGTACAGACAATGAAAGATATTATCTTGCCTCAGGCGATCAAGAATATTCTTCCTGCTCTTGGAAATGAATTTATCGTACTGATCAAAGAAACTTCCATTTTAGGATATGTAGCGATCGTTGACTTGACAAAGGTATCAGATTTCGTTATTTCAAGAATTTATCAGGCACTGGCACCATTGCTTGGAACAGCATTGATCTATTATGTGATCGTTAAGATCCTGACTCTTGGATTAAACGCATTAGAAAGGAGACTGAGACAAAGTGATAGACGTTAAGAATTTACATAAATATTTCGGATCTCTAGAAGTGTTAAAAGGCATTGACTGCCATATTGACAAAGGAGAATGCGTTTGCGTGATCGGACCATCCGGATCTGGAAAGAGTACATTTTTAAGATGCTTAAACTTATTAGAGACTCCGACAAAGGGAGATATCGTCATCGATGATATGCATTTGACAGAGAAAGACTTCGATGTAGATGCAATGAGAAAACGAGTTGGAATGGTATTTCAGCATTTTAATTTATTCCCACATCTGACAATCCTTGAGAATGTTACATTAGCTCCGATTCGTCACAAGATGATGACAGAAGAGCAGGCAAAAGCAAAAGCGATGGAACTGTTAAACCGAGTCGGTGTCGGTGACAAAGCAGACAATTATCCAGCACAGTTATCTGGTGGACAGAAACAGCGTGTAGCGATCGCAAGATCACTGGCATTATCACCAGAAGTCATGCTGTTTGACGAACCAACTTCAGCACTTGATCCTGAGATGGTTGGAGAAGTATTAGAAGTTATGAAACAGCTTGCCCAAGAAGGTATGACAATGGTTGTCGTAACTCATGAGATGGGATTTGCAAGAGAAGTTGCCAACCGTGTATTTTTCATGGATGGCGGGGGAATCCTTGAAGAAGGAACACCAGAACAGATCTTTGACCATCCACAGGAAGAGCGAACAAAGGCATTTTTAAGCAAAGTGTTATAAAAAGATCATAAGAAAAAGAAGGGCTATACACATATTTAATGTTGTATAGCCCTTCTTTTTGTATACAAAAAATAAATTTGACGTTAATGTAGGAAATCTTTGTAAAATTCAGGTTTCTCGATGGAAAACGACAAAATAATGTGCTATCATAAAAAAGTATTTAAATAAATTAGGGGAATATATCAAATAAAAATACGAGGAAGGGGATAAGAAGTGAACCAGAATGTAAAGATAACCAGACAACAGGCAGAAGAAGAAGCTAAGATGCTGGAGAAAGTATTTGATGTTGTCAGGTTTTTGGAGGGGAATTTTTTTGAGCAGATGCAAGATGATCCACGCATTGGAGTAAAAATTGGAATGTGTCAGTGCTATGATTTTTGGAAGAAGAATAAACCGTGTGAGAACTGTATATCAATGAAAGCATACGCGGAGAAGAAACAAAAAACAAAACTGGAATTTTGGGATGCAGATGTTTTTCTGGTCATTTCAAGATATCTGGAAATAGATGGTGAAGCATGTGTCATGGAACTTGTTAAGCATCTTGAGAATGATACATTGATCGATACCGCTGGAAGGGACAAACTTGTTGGTAAGTTAAAAGGGTATCAGGATAAATTATACATAGATCCGATAACAGGCGTTTACAATCGAAGATATTTTGAAGATGAGATTCGTAATATGCAGAATTCAGCAGGAGTTGCGATGATCGATCTGGATGATTTTAAATTGTATAATGATATTTACGGACATGATATGGGAGATCAGGTTCTCTGTATTGTTGCGGATGCGATCAAGAATTGTATTCGCAAGACAGATAAGTTAATACGTTATGGCGGAGATGAATTTTTATTGATCTTGTCGGATATGGTAAGGGGTACTTTGCGTGGAAAATTGCTTCAGATTCAAGAGGCTATTGAGAATGCAACGATTCCAGAATGCCCTAGACTGAAGCTTACTGCAAGCATTGGAGGAGTGATATCGGAAGATGGGAAGATCGAAGAGGCGATCGCGAAAGCAGACCAGTTGATGTATAAGGCAAAAGATCATAAGGCGCAGGTCGTAACAGAATGCGATAAAACAATATTTGAAAAGAAAGAACCTGAGAATAAACCTAGAATCCTGATCGTTGATGATTCAGAATTTAATCGTGCGATCTTGAAAGAGATTTTACAGGAAAACTACGAAATCATAGAAGCTAATGATGGAAAAGAAGCATTGCTTAAGATCGATAAATATGGAATGGAAATTTCGCTTGTACTATTAGATATCATTATGCCAGAAAAGGATGGTTTTGAAGTTTTAAAATATATGGAAGAAGAGAGTTTGATTTCAAATATTCCAGTTATTATAATCTCAAGTGAGGATTCTGCGAATTATATCAGAAGAGCTTATGAGATGGGAGTTTCTGATTATATTAACCGCCCATTTGATGCCAATATCGTCTATCAGAGAGTATCTAATACAGTGAAATTATACGCAAAACAAAGAAGATTGATGGAAATGGTTTCAAGAATTTAGGACATTATTTACAAACAGATCATACGAGGTAAACTATGCAGTTAAAGAAGCTTATGATTGAAGTCATGGTCTTTTTCGTATTAGGCTGCTTTCTTTGTGCATGTGGAAAGACAAAAGATCAGACTAGAAAAACAACAAAAGATGCGAACAAAGAGATTATGATCGGTGGAGACAATTATCCGCCATTTAACTATACCGATGAGAATGGCAATCTGGCAGGAATCGATGTAGAATTTGCCAGAGAAGCCTTTCATCGTATGGGTTATAATCCGGTTTTTGTAAATATTGATTGGGAGAATAAGAAAAATCTTGTGGAACAAGGAAAAATAGATTGTATATGGGCGTGCTTTTCAGTGACAGGAAGAGAAAATGATTATCATTGGGCAGGTCCTTATATGCTGAGCCGTCAGGTGATCGCAGTGAACGACAGCAGCAAGATCTATAAGTTGTCTGATCTTAAGAATAAAATCATTGCGGTCCAGTCTACAACCAAACCAGAGGAATTATTTCTAGAACAAACAGATCCCAAAATACCAAAAGTAAAACAAGTCTACAGTATGGAAAACAGAGAATTGATCTATACTTCTCTGAGCAGAGGATATGTAGACGCTATTGCAGCACATGAAATCTCGATCAGACAGTATATGTCTGATTTTGAAGCAAAATACAGAATTCTTGATGAAGACATTCTAGAGACTGGAATTGGTGTTGCGTTTGCAAAAAATGATAAAAGAGGAATAGAAAAAGAACTGTCAAAGACATTAAAAGCAATGGTCAAAGATGGAAGTGCTAAAAAAATTCTACAAAAATATGTTCCTGATGCAGAAAAATATCTGGAGGTGAACAGCCTTGAGAGATAAAGCGGATAAAAGATTATGGACATTGAGTATTGTTGGCTGTGTGATCGTTGTCTTGACAGTTCTTTTTGTGTCCGTAAAAATAGAAACAAACAATACCAAAAACAGGATTCATTCGACGATGGAATACATCAAGGATCAATATTCCATGTATAACAGTTTTAATGAAGCAGTTGAAGCAAGAAGTCTTGTCAGAATGGTTGAAAAAGTCCAGCAGACGGCGAGAAATTTCAAAACAGATAAACACGCATTGGAAAAAGAATATTTAAAACAGTATGCAAGGGAACAAAGACTTACGGGGATTATTGTATTAAATGATAAGAATAAACAAATTGCACAATATCATACTGGACCAAGATTTAAAAAAGTTTTGGGTTATGTCATGGAGAAAGAAACACTTCGTGATGTAAAGAATTATCCACAAAAATCATATATGGCAAGAATTGAGCTGAAAAATGGAGGCTATATTGATCTGGCATCGTATGGAAGAAAGGATGCAAAAGGAACGGTTATAGGATATCAGTATGTAAAAACCGAATATGCGAAAAACAATAATCTTACAATCCAAAACGTGCTTGCTGGATATAAGCGGGAAAATGATGGAACGATCGTAATCACAAATGGAAATGATATTATAGCATCAAATGATGAAAAATTAATCGATACAAAGGTACAGGAAGATTCTATTATTAATGAGATCCGACAAAGTGTAAAAGTAGGACAGTTTGCAATCATCCGAAACGGTATCAAACGATATTTTACAAGTCTTGATAAGGGACGAAATTATTATATTTACGTGTATGCAGAAGACAGGAATCTTGTAAAAACATTGACGAGTAACATTGGAATAGCGGTTATTTTATATGGAATTTTTGTGGCAATCTTAATGACGATCAAAGCAAGATCCAATCAACAATATGAACGCATTCAGAAACAACGAGAAGAAGAGTATAAAAAAGAATTAGAAAAATCAGCAAAAGAAGCAAAGAAAGCTAATATTGCCAAAACAGAATTTCTGCAAAGAATGAGCCATGATATCCGGACACCGATCAATGGAATCCGAGGAATGGTAGAAGTTGGAGATTATTATAAAAGTGATTTAGAAAAACAATCAGAATGCCGCAAAAAAATATGGGAAGCATCAGGATTCTTACTAGAATTGATCAATGAAGTTTTGGATATGGGAAAACTGGAATCGGAAGAAGTAATCCTGGAGAGAAGAAGTTTTAATTTCTTTCAATTGTTTCAAGAGATTCGAACGGTTATTGAAAAACAGGCTAGAGAGAGAGGAATCAACATAGTTGTTCATAAATATAATGTGATTCATGAAGATTTGATCGGAAGTCCAGTGCATGTAAAAAGAGTTGTGATGAATATTTTAACAAATGCGATCAAATATAACAAAAATAATGGAAAGATCTTCATAGAATTTAATGAAATTCAGAAAGATGACAATACTATTATTATTCTATTTAAATGTGAAGACACTGGAATTGGAATGAGTGAATCATTCCAAAAGACGATCTATGAGCCGTTTGCACAGGAAAAAGCAGGCGCACGAACGGTTTATGGTGGAACAGGACTTGGGATGTCGATCACAAAAAGTCTTGTAGAGAAAATGGGAGGAACAATCTCATTTGAGAGTGAACAAGGTGTGGGAACGACGTTTTATATTGAGCTTCCATTCCAGATCGATCACAATATAAAGCACGAAGAACTTAAGACAAAAGAGATAAAAAAAGCATCGATCAAGGGTGTCAATGTACTGCTTGCCGAAGATAATGAATTGAATATGGAAATTGCAGAATTTGTTCTGGAGAGTGCCGGGGCGAATGTAATTAAGGCATTTAATGGAAAAGAAGCATTGGAAATTTTCAAAGAATCGAGGCCAGGAGAAATTGATATTATCTTAATGGATGTGATGATGCCGGTGATGGACGGATTAGAAGCAGCGAGATATATAAGATGGAGCAATAAAGAAAATGCCAGAGATATTCCGATCATTGCGATGACAGCAAATGCATTTACGGAAGATCGCAGGAGAGTTTTGGAAGCGGGAATGAATGAGCATTTGGCGAAACCGTTGGAATCTGAGGTGTTGATCAAGACGATTGCGAATTATTGTGGGAAAGTCGATCATTTTAAATAATAATACAACAGATTGTAAAACATTGTATGAAAACTGTCAGAAAATTGTGAATAATTGCTAAATATATGCAAAAAAACAGATAAATACTAGCAAAAATAAATAGAAAGGACTACAATGGTTGGTATGAAAGGAGGTTTTACTGATGGAAAGAATAGCAGAGAAACTTTCAGAGATCGAAAAGACAGCGCGTGCGATCGTAGATAATGCACAGGAACAAAAGCATCAGATGGAAATGCAGATGCAGAAGAAGAGGGATGCATTTGATGCAGATATGGAAAAGGAGACGAACGAAAAGATATTAAAGATTCAGTCGGATCTTGCAACAAACATGGAAAAACTTCTAAAGAAACAAGAAGAACAGAATAACAATGAAATAGAATCTTTAAAACAAGACTTTAAAGAACATCACAGCGAATATGCAAAACAGATATTAGAGCGTGTGATCAAAGTATAGGAGGCGGTAGCATTGAGAGATGTGATGCGCTACAGCGGAATTGTGACGAAAGTCGCAGCAATGCGTGCAAAGCTTTTAAAACCACAGGATTATGAACAGCTGGCTTCTATGAATACGGTGACAGATATCATTGAATATCTGAAACAGACAAAATCGTACGGAAAATTTATCACACAGATGGATGAATCACTGTATCACAGAGGTAATATCGAAAAAGTCCTGATCCAGTCATTATATGATGATTACACAAGACTTTATCGATTCGCAGATATGCAGCAAAAAGATTTTTTAAAGATCTTTATGAAGCGGTATGAAGTAGATTTAATCCGATATTGTTTACGAATTGTATTTAACCACAGTAATGTACCATTTGATTTGAATTACAAAAAGCCGTTTTTTGATAAATATTCAAAGATACGGATCGATCAGTTAGTGACGGCAAAAAATATTGACCATCTGGTAGATTACCTGAAGAATACAGAATATTACGCACCACTGTCAAGAATCCGACAGTCAGGAGCCTCAACATTAGCGGATTATGAAATAGCATTGGATTTATATTATTTTTCTATGATGTGGAAAGAACGCAAGGGAAATTGGAATAAAAAAGATAAAGAAATGCTGACTAAAGAATTAGGAGCAAAGATCGATCTATTAAATCTTCAATGGATTTACCGCGCAAAGAAATATTACCATATGCTCGCACCAGATATTTATACATTGTTAATTCCGATTCAACATAAACTTTCGAATCAAGAATTTAAAGAACTGGTCGAAGCGCCATCAGTGGAAGAATTCAAAAGAAGATTAAATGAAACTTATTACGGAAAGAAATATGAGTTCGGAGAACAGGTGCAGATTGAGAGTATTGTGAATGAATGTGTAGAACATATCTTAACGATCGCTTACAGAAACCATCCGTATTCTCTGGCAAGTATACAACAATATTTATTTTTAAAGGAGGAAGAGATTTATAAGATCACCACGGCACTGGAATGTATCCGCTATGGATTATCACAACGGGAGACATTACAGTATCTGGTGCAAAAGCAACGACGTCAAGGAGGTAATGCATCATGATCGTAAAGATGAAATTCTTAAGCATTTCCGGACCGAGAACTGATATTGACAGGGTAAGTGCATCTTACCTTTCCAAATACGAAATGCAGCTGGAAAATGCGATCACAGAATTGAAAACGACAGATAACCTCATGCCGTTTATGGATGTGAATCCTTACAAAGAACCGCTTTCTAAAGCGGAACAGTATGTATCGATGCTTGCAGACCCAAAAGGAGAGATGGATACCTCTCTTACGGCAGATGAGATCCTTACAATGATCCGGGATCTCAATCATGATTATCTGGACCTTAAGGCAAGGGAAGACCGGTTAAAGAAGCGGAAAGAAGAGTTCTTAGAAAAGCTTCATGAACTTGAACCGTTTCAGCCTTTAGAGTTAAATTTAAAAGAAGTTTACGGCTACCAGTATATGAAGGTCAGGTTTGGACGAGTAAACGTAGAGTATTATCAGAAACTTGAAAAATATTTATTCGATGATCTCAATGCGATCTTTTTAGAAGGGATTCGAAATGAAAATTATGTGTATGGATGTTATTTTGCGGCACATAAGGAAATGGGAAAGATTGATTCGACCTTTAAATCACTGCATTTTGAAAATATCGCACTTCCAGACGATTACGAAGGAATGCCGGCAGAAATCTGCAGGAATTTAAGAAATCAGATCGATGAGATTGAAAAAGAAATCGAAAATGTCCAGAAACAGATGAAAGATTTCTTATCCGTCAAGGCAAAGAAGATTCGAGGAGCGAGATATAAGTTAGAAGAATTATCCAATAACTTCGATGTGCGTAAAATGGCAGCCTGTATGGAAAATGAAGAACAGGAAGATTACTACATTCTCTGTGGATGGATGAGTGAAAAAGATACACAGGCATTTATTGAAGAGACAAAAGATGATGATAGGATCACGATCATTGTTGAAGAAGGAAGAGAAAAATTCTTCGGTGACCCACCAACGAAATTACAGAATCCTAAATTCTTCAAACCATTTGAAATGTTTATCAGAATGTATGGATTGCCATCCCATGATGAGATGGATCCAACCATTTTCGTGGCACTGACTTATACCTTTATCTTTGGAGCCATGTTTGGTGATGTTGGTCAGGGATTGTGCCTGTTTATCGGCGGGGGATTACTATATAAGATCAAGAAATGGAATCTAGCAGGAATCATTTCTATTGCAGGAATTTTTTCTACATTCTTTGGTTTTATGTTTGGAAGTTTCTTTGGATTTGAAGGAACGATCATTAAACCAATGTGGTTATCGCCAATGCATGCAATGATGAAATTACCGTTTGTTGGACAGTTAAATACTGTATTTATCGTGGCAGTTGCATTTGGTATGGCACTGATCCTGCTTGCGATGGTATTTCAGATCATCAATGCAAAGAAACGTGGGGATAAAGAAAACTTATTCTTCAGCCCAAATGGAGTCGCAGGACTTGTATTTTATGGATTTCTTGTCTTAACGATCGTACTTTATATGACAGGCCATAAAACACCAGGAAATATCATGATGGCCATTTTCCTTGGAATTCCAGTGATCATGTTCTTGCTAAAAGAACCATTAGGACAGCTGGTGGAAGGAAAGAAACCAAAAGCAGAAGGCGGCGTTGGAATGTTTTTAGTACAGGGATTTTTTGAATTGTTTGAGACGATGTTAAGTTTCTTCTCCAACACGATCTCATTTGTGCGTATCGGGGCATTTGCAGTCAGTCATGCGGCTATGATGGAAGTTGTTCTAATGCTCGGAGGGATCACAGATGGGGCAGGAAATCCCAACTGGATCATCATTGTTCTTGGAAATATTATCGTATGTGGTCTAGAAGGTCTGGTTGTTGGAATTCAGGTATTGCGTCTGGAATATTATGAAATGTTCAGTCGTTTCTATACGGGATCAGGAAGAGAATTCCATCCGTATGACAATCATGCAGGCAAGGAAAATTAGGAGGTATCGGTTATGACATTAGCAATCAAATTAGCGATCATCGCAGCATTAATCTTAAGTATATTTATTCCATTTGGTTATTTTCTTCATGGAGAGAGAACAAAGAAACGTTATAAACGAAGTATTGCATTTAATGCTTTTTTCTTCTTCGGGATCATTGTGATCGCCGGAGTGATGATGTTTGTCACAGATCCGGTACAGGCAGCACAAGCAGGTTCTGATGCAGGAATGGCAACAGGACTTGGATATCTGGCAGCAGCATTATCAACAGGACTTTCTTGTGTTGGTGGTGGTATCGCCGTAGCGAGTGCCGCAAGTGCAGCCTTAGGTGCGATCAGTGAAGACCCAAGTGCCTTAGGTAAATCACTGATCTTCGTAGGTTTGGCAGAAGGTGTGTGTCTGTATGGATTGATCATTTCATTTATGATCATTGGTAAACTTGGATAGATCAGGAAGTGATAGTTATGAAAATGTATTTGATCAGTGATAATGTAGATACATTGACAGGAATGCGGTTAGCTGGGGTTGACGGGATCGTAGTTCATAAAAGGGATGAACTAAAAGAAGCAATCGAGAAGACTATGAGTGATCCAGAGATTGGGATCGTGCTTCTGACAGAGAAATTTGGAAGAGAATTTCCAGAATTGATCGATGAGATCAAGTTGGAGCGGAAAATGCCGCTCCTGATCGAGATTCCTGACAGGCACGGAACTGGACGGAAGAAAGATTTTATCACGTCTTATGTCAATGAGGCGATCGGATTGAAATTATAAGCCGGCTGTAGAAGGAAGGTGACAACATTGACAGTAGAAGAAAAGATTTCACATATCAGAGAAGCTGCCATGGAAGAAGCAAGAGCCAGAGGGAATGAAATCATAGATCAGCATCAGAAGGCATTGGAAGGTGTGTTTAAGACACATAAACAAGAAGCTGTGATGCAGGCAGATACGAGGATCAAGACCGAAACAGCATCGGCAAGGCAGCAGTTAAATACGGTAACATCCAAAGGACAGTTAAAACTTCGAAGGCAGTTAAGCAGAGTTCAGAATGAATTAAAAAATAAATTGTTTGAGGAAGTCCGAGCAATGACAGAAGAATATATGAAAACCGAAGAATATAAAGAATTACTGGTATCTTATATTACCAAAGCAGCAAGATTTGCAGAAGGAAATCCATTGACGATCTATATTAACAGTTCGGATGAGGATAAAAAAGAATTCCTTGAAAAACGAACTGGAATGACAGTAACAGTCAGCGAAGAAGATTTTCTTGGAGGAATCCGTTCGGTTATTCCGGGAAGAAATATCTTGATCGATCATTCATTTTCAGTTGCTTTGGAGAAAGAATACGAAGAATTTACCTTTAAAGGGGGGTGTGACAGGTGAGTAAGACTGGAACGATTTATGGAATCAACGGACCTGTCATTTATCTGGCTGGAAATACTGGATTTAAGATGTCAGAAATGGTATATGTCGGCAAAGAAAAATTAGTTGGAGAAGTTATTTCTCTGGATAAAGATCGTACAACGATTCAGGTATACGAAGAAACATCAGGATTAAAACCGGGCGAGATCGTGGAAGCAAGCGGGGAAGCAGTATCCGTCACATTAGCTCCCGGAATCCTTGACAACATTTTTGATGGGATTGAACGTCCCTTAGAGAGAATCGCAGAAAATGCAGGTGCGTTTATCACAAGAGGTATCAGCGTAGATTCGCTTGATATGGAGAAACTGTGGGATACAAAATTAGTTGTCAATGAAGGAGATGTTCTTCATGGTGGAGATATCTATGCCCAAGTGCAGGAAACAAGAGCCATCGTACACAAATGCATGGTACCGCCAGAGCTTACAGGAACGGTTACCTTTGTGGCATCTGATGGAGAACATGCGATCAAGGATCATATGATCACGTTAAGATTGGACGATGGAACCGAAAAACAGTTAACAATGATCCAGAGATGGCCAATCCGGGTTCCAAGACCCGTTCACGACAGGATTCCAGCATGTGTGCCACTGGTAACAGGACAGAGAATACTGGATACCATGTTTCCGATTGCTAAAGGTGGAACTGCGGCAATTCCAGGTGGATTCGGTACTGGAAAGACAATGACACAGCATCAGATTGCGAAATGGTCCGATGCGGATATTATCATTTATATCGGATGCGGGGAACGTGGAAATGAGATGACACAGGTACTGGAAGAATTTTCAGAATTAGTTGATCCAAAGAGTGGTAATCCATTGATGGATCGAACAACACTGATCGCCAACACATCCAATATGCCGGTAGCAGCACGTGAAGCATCTATTTATACAGGACTTACGTTGGCAGAATATTACCGTGATATGGGATATGATGTCGCGATCATGGCGGATTCTACCTCAAGATGGGCAGAAGCGTTAAGAGAATTATCCGGTCGTCTGGAAGAGATGCCAGCAGAAGAAGGATTTCCGGCATATCTAGCTTCCAGATTATCTGCTTTTTATGAGAGAGCTGGAATGATGCATAACTTAAATGGAACGGATGGTTCTGTAACGATCATCGGTGCAGTATCTCCACAGGGAGGAGATTTCTCAGAGCCAGTTACACAGAATACCAAACGATTTGTCCGCTGCTTCTGGGGACTTGATAAATCCTTGGCTTATGCAAGACATTTCCCAGCGATTCACTGGTTAACGAGTTACAGTGAATATCTGACAGATCTCGGCGGCTGGTATAGAGATCATGTATCCCCCAATTTTGTAGATTATCGAAATCGTCTGATGGCGATCTTAAATCAGGAAAGTAGTTTGATGGAGATCGTAAAATTGATCGGTGGAGATGTTCTTCCAGATGATCAGAAATTAACGTTAGAGATCGCAAGAGTGATCCGATTAGGATTTCTGCAGCAAAATGCTTTCCATAAAGATGACACTTGCGTGTCCATGGAGAAGCAATTTAAAATGATGGAAGTTATTTTATATCTGTATCAAAAGAGCAGGGAACTTGTAGCGAGAGGAATGCCAATGAGTGTGCTAAAAGCAGAAGGGATCTTTGAGAAAGTCATTGCAATCAAATACGATGTTCCGAATGACAATCTGCAATTACTGGATCTCTACCGTAAACAGATTGATGATTTCTATGACGCAGTACTGGAAAAGAATGCATAAGGAGGCGGTCATTTTATGGGAATTGAATATTTAGGACTAAGCAGCATCAATGGTCCGCTTGTCATTCTGGAAGGAGTACAGGACGCATTTTTTGATGAGATCGTTGAATTTACGGTTGATGGAAAAACGAAAAAGATCGGAAGGATCATTGAATTATACGAAGATAAAGCGGTGATTCAGGTATTTGAGGGAACGGAAAATATGTCCCTTGATAATACAAGAACAAAATTAACGGGACACCCGATGGAAGTCTCTCTTGCACCAGATATGCTAGGAAGAAAATTTAACGGAATCGGGAAACCAATCGATGGATTAGGACCACTGATCACAGATGTGAGGCGAGATGTCAATGGACTTCCATTGAATCCAGTTCGAAGAAAATATCCAAGAAACTATATCCGTACAGGTATTTCAGCAATCGACGGATTAACAACACTGATCCGCGGACAGAAACTTCCCATCTTCTCAGGGAACGGACTTCCACACGATCAGTTAGCAGCTCAGATCGTAAAACAAGCATCACTTGGTGATGGCTCAGATGAGCCATTTGCGGTAGTTTTTGGAGCCATGGGAGTCAAACATGATGTTGCGGATTTCTTCCAGAAAACATTTGAGGAAAGTGGTGTTGCAGATCATGTATGTATGTTCTTAAATCTTGCAAATGACCCAGTTGTAGAACGATTGATCACACCAAAAGTAGCCTTAACTGCAGCAGAATATCTTGCATTTGACTGCAACATGCATATCTTAGTTATCCTGACAGATATGACATCGTTTGCGGAAGCGATGCGTGAGGTATCTTCATCCAAAGGAGAGATTCCATCCAGAAAAGGATATCCAGGATATTTATATAGTGAACTAGCGACACTTTACGAACGTGCAGGAATCATCGAAGGGGCAGAAGGTTCGGTCACACAGTTACCGATTCTTACAATGCCAAATGATGATATCACCCATCCGATTCCTGACTTAACTGGTTATATCACGGAAGGGCAGGTCGTACTGGATCGTAACTTAAACGGACAGTCTATTTACCCACCGATCAGTGTCTTACCATCACTTTCTCGATTGATGAAAGATGGAATAGGAGAAGGATATACAAGAGAAGATCATCAGGATCTTGCAAATCAGTTATTTTCCGCTTATGCAAAAGTGGGAGAAGCAAGAAACTTAGCATCTGTTATTGGAGAAGATGAGTTATCCCCAATTGATAAGAAATATCTGGAATTCGGAAAAGCATTTGAGGAACGATACATCGGTCAGGGGTTGGAAGAAAACCGTTCCATGATCGAAACATTGGATCTTGGATGGGAATTATTAAAGATCTTGCCAAGAGAAGAATTGGATCGAATCGATACGAAGATTATCGATAAATACCTGCCAAAAGAGCAGGAAAGATAAAGGTGGTGAGATTATGGACCCACGAGAATTCCCGACCAAAGGAAATCTGATCGCAGCCAAGAACTCTCTTACATTGGCAAAACAGGGTTACGATCTGATGGATAAAAAAAGAAATATTCTGATTCGTGAGCTGATGAATCTGATCGATGAGGCGAAAGACATTCAGGAAGAGATTGATACAACATTTACAAGAGCGTATGCATGCCTTCAGAGGGCGAATATCCAACATGGGATCAGTAAGGTAGAAGAACTTGCTTATACGGTTCCGATCGAGGATTCGATACAGATTCAGACAAGAAGTATCATGGGAACAGAAATTCCACATGTGAAATATGATGCACATGAGAATCAGTTGACATATGCGATGGATGGGACATTTGAATCAATTGATGTTGCGAGAGAAGCGTTTCGTCAGGTAAAGGATCTGACAATTAAATTGTCAATGGTTGAAAACGCGGCGTATCGTTTAGCAACTAGTATTAAGAAAACGCAAAAGAGGGCAAATGCGTTGAAGAATATTACGATTCCGACTTATACTGGATTGGTTTATAAGATTTCGAATGAGCTGGAAGAGAAGGAAAGAGAGGAATTTACACGGCTTAAAGTGATTAAGCGGATGAAGCAGAAAGGGTAAAAGAAATATTAGAATAAATTACAAAATTGACACAAAATAAAAAATATGCTATCTTAACAAAAGAAAAAGGGAATGAAGTTCTCCCTCGAAGAGATTCGAAACCGCTTATTAAGCTGATGACTTCTGTGCAATGAACACAGAGGTTATCAGCTTTTTTGATGTTTGGATTATATAAAAAAGAAAGGATTTTAGGAAAATGCAAAAGAAAGACTATATGATACAATTGCTAAAATATTTCATCATGGCAGTCATTGTAGGAATCATTGTAGGTGCGATCGACGCCTTGTTTGGAAGAGTACTGATCGCAATTTCAGATTTCAGAACCATACATTATCAATACTTACTGCCATTTCTGCCAATTGCCGGACTCGTGATCACAGCAATGTATTACGTATTCAGTAAACTAAGTCTAAAAGGAATGAAACTCGTCTTCGAAGTTGGCCAGCAAAAAACAGATTCCATCCCATTATTACTAATTCCGTTAGTAATGATCGGAACATGGTTAACACATCTATTCGGAGGAAGTGCTGGTAGAGAAGGAGTTGCAGTTCAGATCGGGGCAACCCTGTCTCATGCACTCGGAAGAAAATTTAACTTCCCAGAGAATGGAAGAATAATGTTAGTCATCGGTATGGCAGCAGGATTCGGAGGATTATTTCAGACACCATTAAGTGCAACATTCTTTGCGATCGAGGTAATCGTAATCGGGAAAATGGATTATGAAGCACTACTGCCAGCATTAGCGTCTGCATATATAGCAGCATTTACATCTCATAGTCTAGGGTTAGAAAAATTTTCGGTGGCGATCAAAAATACCATAAATTTAACTGGTACGAAAACAATCATATCAGTAATCATACTTGGAATTTTATTTGGATTGACTGGAAGATTGTTTTCTTTTTCATTAAGTAAGTTAAAAGCATTCATGGGAGAAACGATCATGAATCAGTATTTAAGAATCGGAGCTATGGCAATTCCATTAGCAGCGTTATTGTTTATTATTCACGGATCAAGATATAGTGGACTTGGGACAAATATAATCTCGGCAGGATTCACAGGACAGATAATCTATAGCTATGACTGGATACTAAAGTTATTATTTACGATCTTTACACTGGCAATTGGATTTCAGGGTGGAGAAGTTACACCACTGTTTTCGATTGGAACATCTCTTGGAGTGATCCTTGGAGGTCTACTTGGATTACCACCAATGTTATGTGCAGCACTAGGATATGCAGCAGTCTTTGGAAGCGCAACAAATACATTTCTGGCCCCGGTACTGATCGGCACAGAGGTGTTTGGATCTGCTTACCTTCCCCATTTTTTCCTGGTATGCGCGTTTGCCTATTTGTTTAACCTGAATAAGTCGATTTATTCCCTTCAGAAAACGTCAGACGTACATAAATAACAGGTATCATAGGTATCATAAGTTTTGAGCCTTCCGATATTTAATTTGCCCCTTGGTTCCTTACTTTACTTTGTTTTTTATTTGGAACCAAGGGGCGGCTTTATAATTTTTTTATTGGTTTATAATTTTCAATAATATCTATGATATCTGTATGATATACATTACTTCCCAGTGTATCCCCGTTTGGAGAGATTGTGACTGTACGGATATCTTCCGGATTTTCCTCATAGGGATTATCAGGCTGCTGACCATCAAAATATTCACTCAGATATTTCTTTGCATTACCACTGGGGAAAATAATGTTTCCGTGGGAATATCCGATTCCCATCTGTTCAAATTCTTTCAGTATCTCCTTGGTTCTCTGATTGTATGGATTTTCATCCTCATCGCTTACAAGCCATGCAGGGTGTACCCGCAGGGGAATTCCTTCGGCACTGACCGCTTTTGCAAAAAGCTTTACCGTTTCAAGCGGTATCGTTTCCTGATGAAAGGCATCTGCAGACAGCAGAATATCATTTACTCCGCACTCGGCAAGTCTCTCAGCCGTGTATTGGATCTTATTTGTATCTCTGCTGAAAAAACCGTTTGTGATAAGCTGTCTTTTCTTAATATTCATTTTCTTTGCAGCGCTATGTATTTTATAAACCGCCTCCGGATAAAGTAATGGCTCTCCGCCAAACGTCATCAGAGATTCTATTTGAAATCTGCGGCACACTTTGCGGACAAGATCAGCTATCCCGTCCCCATCTATATGTTCGCTGCACTTTAAGTGGTCACCCTCAGAACAATGCCTGCACTGACCGGTACAGGCAAGAGTAATAAGGACTTCTATACGGTTTAGATCTTTGATATATGGATTCATAAAATCTCCTTATAAATAAAATTTTAATTTTTTAATATATGATTATTCACTCTAGTGCTCCATCCAGTCAGAAACCATAGTAACAGTGCTGATACTATGGTTTCTGGTCGGATGGAGC
>OLQH01000137.1_pt1 | contig 87263 bp, 75 predicted proteins | sample 1672671 | NCBI WGS metagenome assembly OLQH01 (sample SAMEA3136712, study PRJEB25190) | human gut metagenome | reverse complement strand
TGCACCTGCAAAAACCCCTTTCCCATCCCGGCCCCCAATCCCTTCCCAGCACCCGCCCCAGCCGGATACGCTTTTCAGCACGGCCAGCCACTACGTAAGTGTGGAATGGAGAGATAGTGTTAGTCTTCGGGGTGGCTCATGTTGTCGAGCTTGTTTTTTTTATAGGCGGCGAAATTGCCGGCGTCTAGGGCGGCGCGGATTTCTTCCATCATGGTGTTGTAGAAGTAAAGGTTGTGGAGGACGCAGAGGCGCATGCCCAGCATTTCCTTGGCCTTTAGGAGGTGGCGGATGTAGGCGCGGGTGTATCTGCGGCAGGCCGGGCAGTCACAGCCTTCTTCTATGGGGCGGTCGTCCAGTTCGTATTTGGCGTTGAACAGGTTGATTTTGCCGTGGTTGGTGTAGAGGTGTCCGTGGCGGCCGTTTCTGGAAGGGTAGACGCAGTCGAAGAAATCGATTCCCCGTTCAACGCCTTCCAGAATGTTGGCGGGAGTTCCCACGCCCATGAGATAGGTGGGTTTGTCCACGGGGAGGTAGGGCACGGTTTCGTCGAGTACGTGGTACATTTCTTCGTGGCTTTCTCCAACGGCCAGGCCGCCTATTGCGTAGCCGTCCAGGTTCAGTTCAGAAATCCTTTTGGCGTGTTCGATTCGGATATCCGTGTAAATCGCTCCCTGGTTGATGCCGAAAAGGAGCTGGTTTTTATTGATGGTGTCTTCCTGGGAATTGAGTCTGGCCATTTCGGCTTTGCAGCGTTCCAGCCAGCGTGTGGTGCGGGCCACGGAATTTTCCACATAGGCCCGTTCCGCCTTGGCAGGGGCGCATTCGTCAAAGGCCATGGCAATGGTGGAGGCCAGGTTGGACTGGATCTGCATGCTTTCCTCCGGACCCATGAATATTTTTCTTCCATCGATGTGGGAGTTGAAGTAGACTCCTTCTTCCTTGATTTTCCGCAGGGTTGCCAGGGAAAATACCTGGAAGCCGCCGGAATCGGTGAGTATGGGTTTGTTCCAGGACATGAATTTATGGAGGCCTCCCAGCTGTTTGATGATTTTGTCGCCGGGGCGTACGTGCAGGTGGTAGGTGTTGGACAGCTCCACCTGGGTTTTGATCTGTTCCAAATCCTGTGTGGATACGGCTCCCTTGATGGCAGCCACGGTTCCCACATTCATGAACACGGGGGTTTGTATGGTTCCGTGTACGGTTTCAAATTCTCCCCTTTTTGCTCTTCCTTCCTGTTTCAGCAGACGGTACATAGTTTCTCTCCTTTATTTTTCCATGGCCGGCGTTTTCCGCCCGACCAGCCGCAGTCCGGCGCCGGGCCGAACTGCAGCGGCATCCGCCTGTTGTCATCAGAATACGGCGAAGGGCGGATGCTTTGGCTTATTTTACTTAGCGATACATAGCGTTTGAGCAGGTAATTCAATGATAATTCAGAGTTTACATCTCATTTTGACGAAAAAGCTTTTCATCCAGAGCGGCGCAAGCCCGTTCTGAGAATCCTGGCCGGGAGGCTGTGTTTTTCTTCCGAAGGCGGGCTGGCAGGGAGGCAATCATTTTGCGCAGCCACTCTGTCAATGCGCAGACAGCAAAGACAGCGGCGGCAAGCAGCAGTACGCCGGGCACCAGGTACCAGGCTCCGGCCAGGCGGGAGGGATTCAGCGTTTCCCAGACAAAGCCTCTTACGTTGGGATTATCGTGAAGCAGGTAAACGCCGAAGCTTAAGGGGGCTGCTGCCAGAATCATGCGCTGCAGGCGGCCGGGCTTTATCTGCAGATTCAGGAACGCTATAAAAAGCAGTATGGCAGCCGCAAAAACCAGCACGGAATTATATTCATAAAAAATACTGTAGCCCCACATCAGATCCTGAAGGAAGCCTATTTTTCCCAGAGGCGTGGAAAGCAGCAGTTCTATCAGGAAGCGGCTGGCGGGAATGAGCAGGGCCGCTCCGAAAAAGTGCAGCAAATGCCTGCCGAATTGCCCATCGGGCCTGTAAAAGCGCTTCAGATAAGCGCCGGACAAATATACGGTGGTAAACCATACCACTCCGCTTCCGCCGCCGAAATTCAGGGCCGGGGAAAAGAAAAAGACATTGGGCCACAGGGAAAACAGGACAAACAGGATGCCAAGCAGCAGCCGGAACTGTCTTTGGGTGAGTCCTGTCAGAAGCTTATTCAGAAACGGGGACAGCACAATCATTCCCACATACATGGTCACAAACCAGTATTCACAGGACAGCACCGGAAAAACGGCCGCTATCAGCGACGACATATCAAAGGGCTGGCGCAGCAGCAGGAGTGATGCCAGGTAAAGAGCCACAGAATAGAACCAGACCTGTCCCTCCAGCTTCAGGATGCGCCGGAAGGAAAAGGATGTCTCGCAGAGGAAATAGCCGCTGATGAGGATATAGGTGCTGATGGACACGAAGGATATGCCAAACAGGATCCAGACCAGATAATAGGAAATACTTCCCCTGGCCGTGGTTTCCAGTATTTTTCCGTGATTGAGCAGATGCATCATGACGATCATCAGCATGGAAAAGATGCGCAGCAGCTCCAGATTGGCCTGTCTTTCTTTTCCCGCTTCTTTCTTCTGTGTTTCCATAATCTGTCCTTTCCCAATGGGCTTAAACGCATTGTTTTTTATCATATCATATTGCCCGGCGCACTTCAAGCGGGGAGAAAGCCTTTCTTCAGGTGCTCCAGAATCATCTCGTCATGGCGTTTTACGATTTAAAAACAGTCGGCTATGACGCTGCGGATTGTCTTATTCTTCAGCCCGCCGGCCCATTCTATGGGCGCTCCGGCCATGTATTCCCCAATCGCCTTCCAGGCAACCCACAGCACGTCATGGGCGGTCCAGCACAAACCTCTTACCGCATTCAGAGCTCTTTTGCCCAGAACAAAGGCATGGGCCAGCTTGTCAGACCAATCGGGCAGCACAAAAAGCTCACCCTCATAACCGGAAGGCTCTGCGGGCGAGGCTCCCCAATACCCCTGAGAGCCATCCAGGCCGTAAAGGGTTCCCTCATCATCATAGCCGGTGACAAGCACCCACTGGCATTCCTTTTTCAGCTGCATCAGAACGGGAATCTTTCTGTCAATGGACGCTTTTATTTTTTCAAACGCCGATTCCTGTCCGCCTTCAAGCTTGTCGAATTCATAACCGGCGAAATCTATAACAACCTCTATATAATAATCAAACTCCTGAAGCAGCTTCTGGGAGGTCAGTTCCCAGCTGCAGGCCATGTGTCCGTCATTGGACAGATCGATCTGCAAAAAAGAATAGCCGGCCGCCAGATTATACCGCTGGTACAGCTGCTCATGTTTTCTCTCTCCCGTTTCTTTCCGGACGCACATGAGCATGGACACGAGACAGGCCGTAAACCGTACCGTTTCACAGCCGTTTGGAAAAGAAACCACATCTTCAATTATTTTTTTCATCCCATCCTCCCTCTGCCGGAACGCAATAATGCGGTCGCCGGCGCCGCCTCCTTCATGACGGACTTCTTCGCAGCTACAACAGTTACTTTTATTTTACATCAATTACGGAAAAACTCAACATTTCCGAAGAAAGCTTGCCTGCTTCCGGATTATGGGCTATAATTTATGCGGTATCTGCGTAGCTTTGATGATTTTAAACAGTGAGGATTTTAAATATGGCAGGAAATACATTCGGAACCTATTTCAGGATCACCACCTGGGGCGAATCCCACGGGAAAGCTTTGGGGGTGGTAATTGACGGCTGCCCCGCAGGGCTTTCTCTGTGCGAAGCCGATATCCAGGCCTTTCTGGACAGAAGGAAGCCGGGGCAGACCCGGTATGCCACGCCCCGGAAGGAGGCAGATGAGGTAAGTATTCTTTCCGGTGTCTTTGAAGGAAGGACCACGGGAACCCCTATCTGTCTGATGGTTCCCAATACTTCCCAGCGTTCCGGGGATTACAGTGAAATTGCTTCCTATTACCGTCCGGGACACGCGGACTACACCTTTGATGCGAAATATGGTTTCCGGGATTACAGGGGAGGCGGCCGTTCCTCCGGCAGGGAAACCATCGGCCGTGTTGCCGCCGGAGCCGTTGCTTCTCTTATATTGAAGGAACTGGGCATAAGCATCTGTGCCTATACGAAAAGCATAGGGCCTGTTTCCATATCCATGGACCGCTTCCAGCCGGAGCTTTTAGGCCAGACGCCCACAGGCATGCCCGATGCGGAAAGCTCCGCACAGGCGGAAGCCTATCTGGAGGAATGCATGCAGAACCACAATTCTGCAGGAGGCGTGGTGGAATGCGTGGTAGACGGCGTTCCTGCCGGGATCGGTGAACCTGTTTTTGACAAGCTGGACGCCTGTCTGGCAAAAGCCATCATGTCCGTGGGCGCCGTAAAAGCCGTGGAAATCGGGGACGGCTGCAGCGTATCCACCGCTGCCGGAACGGAAAATAACGATGCCTTTTATATGGAAAACGGGCAGATTGCAAAAAAAACAAACCATGCCGGAGGCATCCTGGGCGGCATCAGCGATGGCTCCCGTATTGTGCTTCGGGCACACATCAAACCCACACCCTCCGTTTTTTCCGAACAGGAAACTGTAAATAAGAATGGGGAGGATATTCTGATCCATATCAAAGGCCGCCATGATCCGGTAATTGTGCCCAGGGCCGTGGTTGTTGTGGAGTCCATGACTGCCCTCACGCTTGTGGATCTGCTTTTTGCCGGAATGCCTTCCAGGATGGATGGAATTAAGAAATTTTACGGGAAATAGGAAATACAAAGAAGCCTGCACAGCCGTTTTTCTTCCGGCCATGCAGGCTTTTCGTTTTTCCTTCTTCCTTTTATCGGCTAAGTTCCATTTCTCTGAATCTTACCGCTTAAAATATCGGATTAATCCAGCTTCATAATGGTTTCCAGGATTCTCGCCGCGCAGGTTTCGATTTCCGCTCTGGTAACCTTGCCTTCCTTCAGCGTTGCAAGAACCTCATCCGGATCTCCGGAACCCATCTTCAGATCGTTTCCGGCCTTTATTTCCTTATACTGGTAAGCCTTATTCCACCAGTCTGTGGTAACCATCCCTTCAAAGCCCCACTCCTCACGCAGGATGCCTGCCAGAAGATCCTCTCTTTCGGAGGCATATCTTCCGTTAATAAGATTATAGCAGGTCATCAGCGTCCAGGGCTGTGCTTCCTTAACTGCGATTTCAAAGCCCTTCAGATAGATTTCACGCAGCGCTCTTTCCGATACCCGGGAGTCGCTTGCCTTTCTGTTGGTTTCCTTATTATTGCAGGCAAAATGCTTTACGCTGGCGCCGATATGCTCCGACTGGATGCCGTTTACCTTGGCCGCCGCCATCTTTCCTGCAATCAGCGGATCTTCGGAATAATACTCAAAGTTCCTTCCGCACAGAGGGCTTCTGTGGATATTCATAGCAGGGGTCAGCCATACGCCCAGATTATTTTCCTTCATTTCCCTGGCTCCGGCCGCGCCTACTTCATAGACGATATCCGGATTCCAAGAGCATGCCAGCAGCGTTGCACAGGGCCATGCTGTGGTACATACACCCATGGAAGGCCGGATTCGCACGCCTGCCGGTCCGTCTGCCGTCATCAGGTTAGGGACTCCGTACTCCGGAAGATTTCCCATGCCGAACGTATTGGCAACACCCGTATTGGGCTGGCCGCAAAGCAGATCGATCAGCTGTCCGTTGGTCAGCTGCGCCAGGAACTGCTCCATTGTCACCTTACCGTTTACCACGTCTATCAGCATGGCTTTTTCCGCCGGCGTGCCCTCTCCCACAGCCTGGGCAACGGCGTCGCCCGCCCAGTTTCCTTTGTAAGGAGGCTTGCCCTCCATGAAATCAGGGCTCATATCAATTCCGCAGTCAGGCTGTACCGGAAGCGCCTCATAGCTGCCGTCGGAAAGCATTCTCTCTTTCAGCAGAACAGGCGCCACACGCTCCTGAAGCTGCATTGTCACACGATCCTCTTTTTCCACATACCGGTAAGAAAGCTCCACGGTATTCCTTACGGAATTGCCCAAATGGAAAGCATACTCTCCTGCTTCCATTACATATGCGGATTTGGCAACTTTTCCGGTATCATCATAGCTTGCCATGCTGTCAACCGTAAGATTAAGAGTCACCTTCTGGGTTTCTCCCGGCTGCAGACAACGGGTTTTCGCAAATGCGCCCAGCACCTTGGCAGGCTTGCCCAGCTTACCCTGAGGCGCGCTGTAATAAAGCTGCACCACTTCTTTTCCAGCAATGCTGCCTGTGTTCGTCACACTGGCCTGCGCTGCAATCTGCGCCACTCCATTCATCTCCTGAAGCCGTGCGCTGACACCCTCAATCGCAAAGGAAGTATAGGAAAGCCCGTATCCAAAAGGATAATTCACCTTTTCCGCCGCCCCGGGAATCGTCTCAAAATACCGGTAGCCCACATAAATATCTTCCGTATACTCCACATAATCCTCGGATTCGTTAAAGTTTGCGGAGGACGGATAATCATCAAAGGAACCGGCAAAGGTATCCACCAGTTTGCCGGAAGGATTCACATCCCCACACAGAATATCAGCCACGGCAAGGCCGCCTTCAATTCCCGCCTGCCATGCCAGCAGCACACTCTGGATCCTGTCATTGTCCTTAAACCAGGCAGAATCCACCATACCGCCCACATCCAGCACAACCGCTACCCTGGGGAAAGCAGCCGTAACAGCGTCAACCATCGCCTGCTCCTGAGGAGAAAGGTAAAAATCACCATCGCCGGGAATTCCCTTCCTGTCCCAGCCTTCACCAGAAAAACGGCAGATAGTAATCACCGCAGTGTCCGTAAAACGTCTGGCTGCCTGCAGCAGCTCCTCAGGAACAGCAGGCTCCACGGTCTTTCCGTTTTCCTTTCCCCGCGCATACTGCTGCTTTACATTTTCCTCATAAAAATGGGAAAGTGCATCAAATATCTGAAGCTTTCCTTCCGCTTCCTTTATCTTGAGCCCTTCATAAATATTACGCGTATAAGAGGTTGTAACTTCGCCGCTTCCGCCGCCTCCCCTCACGTAATCAATCTGTCCTTTTCCGAAAACCGCGGCCTTGCTTCCTCTTTTCAGTGGCAGCACCCCGCCTTCATTTTTCAGAAGAACCATCCCTTCTGTCGCCGCCGTTCTTGACAGCCGGATATGCTCTTCACATGCTGTTACCAGCCTTCCGTCCTTCCCCATGGGCAGGCATGGCTGATGCGCGATTCTTGTCCATTTTTCCATGAACCTTGTTCCTCCCTGTTGTCTTGGATAATAAATTGTAACCGCCGGAACAGACGCTTTTTTCAAATCCCATACCAGGCCGTTACGAAAAATATGAAAAGTCTGCCTGCTCACTCAGCCGGAAATTTTATGGAAAATTACGCAGTTTGGCTGCGGAACCTTCAATTCCCGTCCGTTCATAACAAGCAGCCCTTTTTCCAGATTAGTTGTAAAAAAGGTGAGCGTCCCCGAATCCTGATTGAGCGACACCAGATGGCGGTTGTCCGGGAATAACGCCACATCCTTGGGATATTCGCCGCTCACCGGCAGGCACAGCAGCTTGGTAAGAAGCCCCGTTTTCCCATCGATTTTATAAATCGTCGCGCTGTTGTCCCCGGCATTGGAGCTGCACAGGTAATTATAATCATCGGACAGATTCAGCGCGCTCGCAGTGGAACCGCCCGCATGATAATGGTTCAGCGTGCTTATGGACTGTATTTTTTCAAAGAAAGGATTGTCCCTTTCTTCCTTATACGTATAGACATCAATACAGTTTTTCAATTCATGCACAATATACAAAAAAGTGCCGTCCTTGCTGAATTTCAGATGCCTGGGCGCGCTTTCCAGCTCGCTGCGGATAACGTCCACCAGCTTCAGCTTGCCCGACGTATGATCCAGCCTGTATACATTGGTATGATCCATTCCCAGATCCGCCACGCACAGATAATGGTTATCCCTCGTCATCTTGGCACAGCTGATATGCGGCCGGAAATTCCTCTCCGCCACAATTCCCAGGCCTTTATAATAAATCTCTTCCGTAATCTCTCCCACGCTGCCGTCGTCATTAATCCGCAGCACCGTAAGCTTTCCGTCATGATAACCCGCCACGAAAATATACTTATCCTCATAATCCGTGGACACATAACAGCCTCTCATCCCGTTGATGGACCCCATATTAATGGTTTCCAGCCCGCCGTCCTCCTTAATCCTGTAGGATTCCACACCGAAATCCGTAATAGAATACAGATATTTCTTATTATGGGAAATCGTCACATAAGAAGAATTTGTAATTTTAATCTTTTCCTTTTCGTAAAATCTTCCGTTCTCCATGTCCACATCAAAAACCGTGATGCCATGCTCCCTCTGATCCCCGATTGTATAGGTAGAAACATATGCCACATATTTGTCCTGTCCCATTTTTTCAGCCTCCTGTCCGCGATTTGCCCTCTTGACGGCATCCTTTTGCAGGTTAAACTAATCTTATCATAACGTCCCGCTTTTGTTAATCACTTTCGTAAATTTTTCCTGGGGTGAGGGGGCGGTCAGAGGGATGGTTTGGGGTGGGGGAGGAGGGCTGGGGGTGGTGTCGGCTTGTTCGGACGGGAAAATGGGAAATTTCTAACCTTCCCGTTTTTCCCTGTCGATGTCAAATGACGCAAAACTCCTCACTGACGTTCGTCAGACAGCGTCAACCTTTCATTTAACTTCCGCCTGCCAATTACGTAGTCCCCCGTCCCTCCCGACTTCTCCGCCGGGGCCGGCAGGAGGCGTTGGCGAGGGGCTTGGGAGGGGTGTTTGGTCCCCGGTTTTGCCCTCCCTTCTCCTGGTACGGCCGCCGGCTGTTTGCCTCCTTTACAGGTGCGGCGGGGTGTTTTGGGCTCCATTGGAAAAAACGGTGATATTTCTTACAGCCCCGGAAAGCCAGGATTACGCCGCCCTTAGCAGCCTGTCTGACGAGCGGCAGCCGACTGAAAGTCGCTGCGCGAGGAGTTTTGGCTGCGTTGGCGGAATTCTGGTTTTCCGGGACTGTTAGAAATACCCCGTTTTTGAGACTGGAGCCCCAAACCCCCCGCCGCACCTGCAAAGGAGGGAAACAGCCGGCGGCCATACCGGGAAAAGGGAGGGCAAAACCGGGGACCAAACACCTCTCCCAAGCCCCTCACCAACGCCCCCTGCCAGGCCCTGGCAGAGAAGTCGGGAGGGACGGGGACGCCCTCATTTCCCACCAGAAAATTTTACAAATTAATGGATTGACATTTACCAGGAATAAAGTATAATTGGTATCAGCGTCTTGTTTAGTGTTGGTAAACTTTTAGTTTATTATATGTTGTTTAGGAAGGCGGCAGCCGATTATGAAAATAGGAAACAAGTTGAAGGAACTGCGGATTCAGAAGGGGCTGACCCAGGAGGAGCTTGCCGACAGGGCGGAGCTGTCCAAGGGGTTTATCTCCCAGCTGGAACGGGATCTGACTTCTCCGTCAATCGCCACGCTTGTGGATATCCTGCAGGTGCTGGGGACGGACCTGAATGAATTTTTCAGTGAGAAGACGGAAGAACAGATTGTGTTCAGTGCAGCGGATTATTTCGAGAAGACGGATGAATCCTGTAAAAATAAAACGGAATGGATCATTCCCAATGCCCAGAAGAATATTATGGAGCCAATCAGGCTCACTTTGGAGCCCGGCGGCTCCACGTATCCCGATAATCCCCATGAGGGGGAGGAATTCGGGTATGTTTTAAGCGGCAGCGTGACCATCCATATCGGGAAGCGCGCCATCCGGGCGAAAAAAGGCGAATCCTTTTACTTTACGCCCAATTCCACACATTATCTGACGGCCAGTGAAAAAACCGGAGCGTCTCTCATTTGGGTGAGCAGCCCGCCCAGTTTTTAAGGTACAAGGTTCCCATGGGAACCGGATTATTTTAACCGCACAGCGGAGAAACGGAGCATACACATGAGCAACAGACTGATTGATTTGCAGCATATTACAAAATCTTTTGGTTCCTCCACCATCCTGGACGACATGAGTCTTTATATCCGGGAAAATGAGTTTCTGACTCTGCTGGGTCCCAGCGGATGCGGTAAGACTACCACTCTGCGTATCATAGGCGGCTTTGAAACGCCGGATAAGGGGCAGGTTCTGTTTGACGGCAAGGATATTACCAATCTTCCACCGAACAAAAGGCAGCTGAATACTGTTTTTCAGAAGTATGCTCTCTTCACTCATATGAACATTGCGGAAAATATTGCTTTCGGCCTGAAAATCAAGGGGAAAAGCAAATCTTATATTAACGATAAGATCAAGTATGCGCTGAAGCTGGTGAATCTGTACGGTTATGAGAACCGTATGCCGGATTCTTTAAGCGGCGGCCAGCAGCAGCGTGTGGCGATTGCCCGGGCGATTGTAAACGAACCCAAGGTGCTTTTGCTTGATGAGCCTTTGGGGGCGCTGGATCTGAAGCTGCGCCAGGATATGCAGTACGAGCTGATCCGCCTGAAAAATGAACTGGGCATCACTTTTATTTATGTAACCCACGATCAGGAGGAGGCCCTTACCATGTCCGATACCATTGTGGTCATGAACCAGGGCTATATCCAGCAGATCGGTACGCCCGAGGACATCTACAATGAGCCGGAAAACGCTTTTGTTGCGGACTTCATCGGGGACAGCAATATTTTTGACGCCGTTATGGTGCAGGATAAGCTGGTGCAGATTCTGGGGGCAAAATTTGCCTGCGTGGATACGGGCTTCGGTACCAATAAGCCGGTTGACGCTGTTATCCGTCCGGAGGATGTGGAGCTGGTTGCCCCGGAAAACGGCACGATCCAGGGTGTGGTTACCCATCTGATTTTCAAGGGTGTCCATTATGAAATGGAGGTTACTGCCAATGGCTTTGAATGGCTGGTTCATTCCACCGGCATGTTCCCGGTGGGAACTGCTGTGGGAATCCGTGTGGATCCATTCAATATCCAGATCATGCATAAGCCGGAGTCTGAGGATGAGGAGGCCGTAGCTGTCGATGAATAAAAAATTACATAAATTACTGTATTCGGGTCCTTACCTGTTCTGGTCCGCTGCCTTTATCATCATCCCTTTATGCATGGTGTTTTTTTACGGGCTTACGGATAAAACGGGGGCCTTCACCCTGGCCAACGTTATGGCCATCGCCAGCGCCGAGCATTCCAAGGCCCTGTGGCTTTCCATCGGCCTGTCCTTAATCAGCACGCTGATCTGTTTTCTGCTTGCTTACCCGCTGGCCATGATCCTGGCGCATATGAACGTGAACCAGCACAGCTTCATCGTACTGATTTTCATCCTTCCCATGTGGATGAATTTCCTGCTGCGTACGCTTGCCTGGCAGACCCTGCTGGAAAAAACGGGTGTGATTAACTCCATCCTCTCCTTTTTCCATCTGCCGTCTTTAAATATCATTAACACGCCGTCGGCCATCGTGCTGGGCATGGTTTATAATTTTCTGCCCTTCATGGTGCTGCCGATTTACAATGTGCTGGTGAAAATCGATCCCAACGTGCTCAACGCCGCCAGGGATTTGGGCGCCAGTGAGCTGCAGACCTTTCTGCGCGTAACCTTTCCGCTGAGCCTGCCCGGCGTTATCAGCGGCGTTACCATGGTTTTCGTTCCCGCCCTGACCACATTTGTCATCAGTAACCTGCTGGGCGGAAGCAAAATCCTTTTAATCGGCAACGTCATTGAGCAGGAGTTTACCCAGGCCGGCAACTGGCATCTGGGCAGCGGTCTTTCCATCGTGCTGATGATTTTCATCATCATCAATATGGTGGCAACCTCCATATTTGATAAGGAAGGAGAAGGCCAGACATTATGAAAAAACCGATTGCGCAGAGAATATATATCGCTCTTATTTTTATTTTCCTGTATGCCCCTATCGTCACGCTGATGGTCCTCTCCTTCAATGCCAGCAAAACAAGGGCCAAATGGGGCGGTTTTACTTTGAAATGGTATTATGAGCTGTTCCAGAACAGCATTATATTGGAAGCGCTGTACAATACGCTGCTGATAGCCTTTCTTTCCGCGGCCATTTCCACCTGTATCGGAACCGTCGCCTGCATCGCCATCAACGGAATGAAAAAAAGGAACCGCGCCATTATGATGGGAATCACCAACATACCCATGCTGAATGCGGAGATCGTGACCGGTATCTCCCTGATGCTCCTTTTTATCAGTATGGGGGTAAGGTTCGGCTTCGGCACCATATTGCTTTCGCATATTACCTTTAACATTCCTTATGTTATTTTAAGCGTCATGCCCCGTATGAAGCAGCTCAATCCCAGCACCTTTGAAGCGGCCATGGACTTGGGTGCTTCCAGGACAAAAGCCTTTTTCAAGGTGGTTTTCCCGGATTTGCTGCCCGGAATCCTCTCCGGCTTCCTTATGGCTTTTACCATGTCGCTGGATGATTTTATCATAACGCATTTTACCAAAGGACCGGGAATTGATACCCTGTCAACCAAGATTTACACGGAGGTTAAAAAAGGGATTAAGCCGGAGATGTACGCGCTTTCCACCCTTATTTTTGTGGCTGTGCTGCTATTGCTTCTGTTGGTGAACAAAGCGCCTTCCAAACGGGAAAAGGCGGCATAGCGCTTTGAAAACACGTAGACTGTGATCCAACATCTTTACTTTTGAGGAGGAAACTAAAATGAAAAAAACCGTTGCCCTGCTGCTCACCCTGTCCCTGGCTGTCCTTCCCCTTACGGCCTGCGGCTCTGCTTCTTCTTCCGGCTCCAACGGGGAAGTCGTTGTTTACAACTGGGGAGAATACATAGATCCCGATACCATCTCCATGTTTGAGGAGGAGACGGGAATCAAGGTAATTTATGATGAATTCGAAACCAATGAAATCATGTTTCCCAAAATTGAGGCCGGCGCATCCAAATATGATGTTGTCTGCCCCTCCGATTACATGATTAAGAAGATGATCGAAAACGATCTTCTGGCAGAGATCAATTATGACAATGTTCCTAATGCCAAAGCAAATATCGGCCAGCAGTACTGGGATATGTCAAAGGAATTTGATCCGGAAAACAAATATTCCGTTCCTTACTGCTGGGGCACCGTGGGTATTCTTTATAACAAGACCATGGTGGACGGGCCTGTAGACAGCTGGTCCATCCTGTGGAATGAAAAATACGCAGACAATATATTAATGCAGGATTCTGTCCGGGATGCCTTTATGGTAGCCTTAAAGCTGAACGGCTATTCCATGAATTCCGTCAATCCGGAGGAGCTGAATGCAGCCAAGGAGTCCCTGATTGCCCAGAAGCCTCTCGTTCAGGCCTATGTGATCGATCAGGTGCGTGACAAAATGATCGGAAACGAAGCCGCCATCGGTGTTATCTATTCCGGCGAGGCTATTTTTACCCAGCGTGAAAATCCTGATTTGGAGTATGTCATCCCCAAAGAAGGCACTAATGTATGGATCGATTCCTGGGTTATCACAAAAAATGCGCCGAACAAGGAAAACGCGGAAAAATTCATTGACTTCATGTGCCGGCCCGACATTGCGCTGAAGAATTTTGAATACATCACCTATTCCACTCCCAATGATGCCGCAAGGGAACTTATTGAGGACGAGGATATCCGCAATTCCAAAATTGCTTTTCCCACGCTGAGCGATTACAGTAATCTGGAAACCTTTACTTATCTTGGCGAGGATGCAGACGCTCTTTACAATGAGCTCTGGAAGGAAGTAAAATCCAGCTGAAACATAAAGCCTGAAGCCATCCGGAATTTTCCGGACAGCTTCAGGCTTTTTTGTGGAAAGGAAAGATGAGCCGGGGCTGATACCGTCTACCTCTTTACCGCTTTACATCACCAGGCCGAAAAGCTGGAGCACCTGAGCATTGATGGTGCCATCCACCACCAGGCCGTATTTGGTCTGGAACTGAATCAGCGCCGCCTGGGTCTGCACATCGTATATGCCTGTGGGAGCGCAGCTGCAGCCATAAAGCGTCAGAAGATTCTGCACCTTTACAATAAGCTCCGTTGTCAGGGCAGGAACGACTGTCTGGGGCGTGCCTGCCTGCAGATATGGATACTGCGGATTGAGAAGCATCTGCTGGTTTGCCGCCTGTTGGTTCATCAGGACTGCCTGCTGGTTCAGCTGAGCCGCCTGTTGGTTTAATATCGCTGCCTGCTGGCTGTAAAGCGAAGCCTGCTGGGCCGCGGCATACGCCTGCTGAGCGGCAGTCAGCGCTGCCTGAGCCTGGGCGACAGCCTGTCCTGCGGCCTGCAGTTGGGCCTCCATATTCTGTCTTTCCGCCTGCAGCGCCTGCTGCCGGGCCACTGCCTGGGTCAGCTGCTGATTTGCCAGGGCCACAATCTGTTCCCAGCTTCCGGCCGGCAGTCCGGCCGCCGTATTCAGGCCGCCTGCGTTTGCCGCAGTGTTATATGGATACGCGCCGCTTAACAGCAGCTGGTAATAATACTCCTCCGTTGTCTGTTTTTCCGAAGCTTTCACGGTTCCGGCGGGAAGCATGGCCAAAAGGATGCCTGCTGCCAGGCCGGCCAGATATATCTTCTTTTTCATATGCTCATTCCTCCTTGTTTTGCCAAGCAAAATGCGAGTTCCTCTGACGAGCAGAGGAATTTCCTCCTTGTTTTACGGAGCAAAATGCGAGTTCCTCCGGCGAGCAGAGGAATTTTCTCCTTAATCTGATCCTATTATAGTCGATATGGCCGGTCAAGTAAACGAAACTTTACATAATCGGTCAACCTGGTCTGGACATTTGCAGGAATACATGGCGGCAGCTATTTTACCCATCTGCCTCGCTCAGTTCTCCGTCTATGATATTGACAATCCTTCCCGCTGATTTTGCCACATTCAGGTCATGGGTAATCATGACTATGGTATGCCCCATGCTGTTGAGCTTTCCGAACAGCTTCAGAACCTCCTGGCCGCTGGAGCGATCCAGCGCGCCCGTAGGTTCATCCGCAAGAAGTATGGCAGGCTCTCCCACCAGCGCTCTGGCTATGGACACTCTCTGCTTCTGCCCGCCTGACAGTTCGGAGGGTTTGTGGCGCAGCCTGTGGTCAATTCCCAGAAGCCGGATAGTATCCATGCATTTTTCCTCAGCTTCGTTGGAGCCCATGCCTCTTACCACCAGCGGCATAATAATATTCTGGAGTATGTTATAGGTGGGAATCAGCTGATAATTTTGGAATATGAAGCCGATTTCCTTATTCCGCACATCATTCAGTTCCTTTTCCGTCATTTCATGAATGGCATTGCCATCTAAGAAATATTCCCCGGAGTCCGCAATATCCATACAGCCTATTATATTCATCAGCGTGGTTTTGCCGGAACCGGATGGTCCCAGTATTGCCACAAATTCTCCTTTTTCCACACGAAAGCATACATCACGCAGGACCGAGACCTTCTCTTCGCCCAGCATATATCCTTTATTGATGTTGTTCATGCAGATCATAACTTCTTTTTCATCCGGTTTTCTGTTTACTCCTCTGTTTTCTTTACAGTCTGCCATGTTTTCTTCTTTCCTGCCGCCCATCTTCCTGCCCTTTCCGTCCGGTACGAAGCAGCTTCGCCCCGCTCTGATTGTTGATGCCTTTTTTGTTTTCCAATGCACCTCTGCCCGTGTCCGCCTGTCATGATACCACCCATATTTTCAGAATATTATCGGTTCCTTTCTCCAGCAGGAGCGCGATGATGTTTCCTGCGGACAGACGGGAAAAGGTGGTTTCCACGCCAAGTTTTGTTATTACCTGTGTGCCTGCCGGAATTTCAAAGCTTCTTGTTTCACCTGTATCTATAAAGGCGGATACGCTTCCGGCGTTGTTTCCTGTGCTGCCCTTAGTGCTATTTCTGGTGCTGTTTCTACCTTCGTTCCCACCGTTGCCCATAACGCCGGCTCCCTCCGCCGGATAGCCACCCGGCATTCCCTGAGGCGTTCCCTCCGACATATCTGCCGGCATTCCCTGGGGCATTCCATCCGGCAAATCCCAGGCCTCATTTCCCCTGTCGGAAATTTCCTGTCCGGCATTGCCGGGTTCGACGTCATTTTGTCCGGAAACTTTCTGTCCGGTGTTCCCGGATCCGGATGCAGTTTCCTCCATAATGGACACATCAATATCATTCCCCACAATATTGTCTATTTGGGCATAGATAATCTCCCCGTTTTCCCCGGCTTCTATCACAACCGCGCCTTCAGCGGCATCCGCGCTGCTTTTCTGCCAGAAGAAAAAGCCGCCTGCCGCCGCCAGAAGCCCGATGCAGGCTGCCGCCGCCAGAACCTTTTTTCCGCCTTTTTTCTTATTGCCGCATTTTTCCTTTTCCATCTGTTTCCCTCCCCTATTCATGGTTCAAAGCCACCACCGGAATCAGATTGGAGGCCTGATATGCCGGATAGAAACCGAAAAGGGTTCCAGTAAGCACGCCGAATACCAGTGACAGCACCGCGCCATAAGCAGATAATTCCACCCTTACTCCAAAATGCTCCAGGACGGGGGTAATCCCGAGGGCCAGCATGACTCCCAGCACCGCGCCCACCATACTGGTACAACTGGCTTCCATCAAAAATTCCACCAGTATATCCCGTTTGCAGCAGCCGATAGCCTTCAGGATGCCTATTTCATTGGTTCTTTCCTTTACCGATACGAACAGGACGTTCATGATGCCGATACCTCCCACAATAAATACAATGACCGCCATACAGATAAGAAGCATCGTCAGGGTATCGTTGGATTTGGATGCCGCCTCCATCTTGCTTCCTGCGTCGGAAATCGTAAATTCCGCATTGGGATAGCTTTCAGCCAATACCGCCTTCACATTGGTGATAACGGTTTCCACTTCATTTACATCCTCTGCGATTACCGTAACCGTCGGACTGACGCCGGAACCGGACAGATATTTGATTCCTGTGTTATAGGGAATAAAAATAGCGTCATCCGGGCTGATTCCGGAGGCCACGGTTCCCATTTCACTGAGAATGCCGCTCACCTTATAGGGCCTGTTATCAATATAAACCGTACCGTCATAAGCATCATAGACGCTGCCGAACACAGTCTTTGCCACATCAATGCCCAATACGCATACCTTATCCTTATAACTGTCGTTTTCCTCTGTCAGGAAATCTCCCAGCGCCATTTCCAGGTTGCTTATCCGGGCATAGTTGCTTTGCACGCCTGCAATCGTATACGTCGCACTGCTTTCCAGCTCACCGCCATCCACCGATGCTGTCGTCGAAAAGCTCATGGTGGCGTTCTCAATTCCCGGTACAAAGGTTTCCAGATCCTCCATATCCTCCGAAGAAAGCGTAATCCGTTCAGTGTTGCTCCTTCCTTCCTGTTCCATCATGAACATTCCTCCGGAAGGTATCCCTTCGGAGGGTATCCCACCGCCGGCGGGCGCTCCGCCGCCGAAGCCACCGCCTCCGTTTAATCCGCCGCCAAACCCACTGCCTCCCGGCATTCCTCCTCCAAAGCCATCCGAGCCTCTGGCGCTGCTGCCCTGATATTCATAAGTAATATCAATTGCTCCGGCATTCAGATTCCGGAACTGCTCGGCCACCTCTTCCCTGCCGCCCGTTCCAATGGCTATTACAAGCATAATGGTTGCCGCGCCCACGATGATGCCTGTTGATGTGAGAATGACCTTTGATTTATTGGCAGATAGGTTCAGCCATACAAGGCGCAGTATTTCTGTCAGTTTCATGAATCGCTCACCTTACTTTCAATCAGTACCGTATCTCCTTCTGAAAGCCCTTCCTTGATTTCCACGTTTACGCCATCCGAAAAGCCTGTTATTATCTCCTGTCTAGTAATGCTGCCGTCCGCCTCCTTCTTTTTCACATAGGATTTCCCGTTCTCACGGCTGACGGCCCGGTTGGATACGTAAACCACGGTTTCTGTTTCTTTTGTGATAAAGGTCACCTGTGCTGTCATTCCTTCATACAGTTTGGAGGTTTCCCCTCCTAATTTTACCGTAATTTCCACATAAGCGGTTCCTGTGGAGCTGTTGTAGGCGGATTCCCCGATGGAATCCACCGTGCCGGTAAAATCCTCATCCGGATAGGAAGCGATGTAAACATTGACAGCATCCCCTTCCTTAATATTGGCCAGCTCTGCTTCCTCAACGGATACCGATACGGTTACTTCGTCATAATCATTGAGTACAGCGAGTGAGCTTCCCGTGTTAACCACATCTCCCGCTTCCAGCGGACATTCCGTTATCACGCCGTTGTTTTCCGCCCGGATGGTTCGATCTGCCAGATAGGAATCAAACCCGTTCAGCTTGGAAGCCGCATCCTCGTAATCCTCCTGCGCGTTCTTTGCCTCAAAGCTGCTCAATTCCACGCTTACGTTATAGATCTCCTCTGCGTTTTTATATTTCAGGTTTCTTTTTTCCAGCTGGGCCCGTGCTTCTATGATGCCAAGCTCCAGATCTCTCTGCGCTCCTGTCAGGCTCTTTTCCAGTGCTTCCAGCTCCTTCTGCTTTTCCGCAATGGTGTCAGTGGTGTCTTCCACGCTTTCCTCCAGGCCTTCCACAACCTGGGCAGCTTCCTCTCTGGCGTTCTCAGCCGTAATCCAGCCATAGGCATCCGACACCATATCCGTGGTGCTTACCACATATTCTCCGTTTTCCAGCACCTTTTTTTCCATCTCCAAATCCGCCTGGTACTCAGACAGCTGTATATTCAGTTCGGTAAGCTCAGCCTGCAGCTCCATGATCTGTTCTTCCATCTCTGTCACTGCGTCCTGCAGATCCTGTACGGAATTCTCATATTCCGCATCCACAAGCGTACCGTAGGCCACATTTGTCTCATAGGCCTGTTTTGCCTCCAGCTCCGTTAACTGCTTCTGCGTCTGTGTTTTCGCCAGGGTCACCTCAGCCTCCGAGACGTCACTGCACAGCTCCTCCCGGATGGAATCCATACTTTCCTGCGTTATTCTGTATAAGGCATCCCCCTGCGCTATTTCCTGGCCCTCCGTTATGAGGACTTCTTCAATTATCAGATTCCGGGTACTTGAACTGCCCGAGCTGCCTGCGCCGCTCTGTCCTCCCATTCCCTGAAAAATACCGCCGCCCTGTCCCCAGGAAAACCCTTCCGAACTGCTTCCTGTATAAGCGCTCAAATCCAGATCAAAGGTCTGTTCCGTCGTTCCTACCGTCACATTGCCGCTTTCCTCCAGCCCAACCGTAAGCTCTCCGTATTCTGCCTGCACTTCCCTGTATGTGGCCTCCTCTTCCTTTTCCGAAGCTAACCACAGTCCTGTCCCCAGGCCTGCCGCCAGTACCAGACAAAGACCGGAAGCAACAAACAGGGGCGCCTTCTTTTCTTTTATCCACGTCATTTTAAGCTTTGCCATATCTGCTTTTCCTCCCTTACGGCATTCCCGGGAAATCCAAATTCATTTCACCCGGGCCTCCCTGAAAATCCCCCATTCCTTCAGGGATGACTTTCTCTCCGTCCTCTGCATTTTCCCCGGTTCCCTGTTCCGGCCGGGAACCTCCTGTCTGTTTCAGGCTTTCTTCGCTTTGTCCAGCGCTTACCGTACTCGCTATGTAAACGGTATCGCCTTCCGAAAGCCCGTCTGTAATCTCCGTTTCCGAACCATTGGAAAATCCGGTCGTTACCGTCTTCAGTTCCATTTCGCCTTCTGCATTTTTTATGTATACACAGGTGCTTCCGTCTTCTCCGGTTACAATCGCCTTTGCCGATACATAGAGCACATTTTCCGCCCTGTCCGTCACAAAGGTGATATCCGCCGTCATTCCGCCGTAAAGCTTCCCGGTATCCCCTTCTATCCTTATGGTTACCGGATAATTTACCATGGAGGAATAGCTGCTGTCCGCCGTTGTCGTAACAGCGCTGACGATCCCGCTGCAGAGCTCGTCGGGGTAGGCGTTGAATTCGATGTCTACCGTATCTCCCACATTAATATAAGAAATATCCTCCTCCGAAACATCGATGGTTATGGTGTAATCCTCTTCCTTAACATAGGAAAGCATGGCTCCCGTATTCATCAGCCTGTCGCCCGCTTCATAGGCCACCTCCGTAATCAGCCCACTGCCATCCGCATAAACAATGCCGTCCGTTCCCACAAAGGCTTCAAAATCATCAAGCAGCGCCTGCGCTTCCTCCACCGCCGCCTGGGCTTCCTCTACCGTACCTGCCAGGTCATCCACCGTATATCCATAAATATCGCCGGCCAGGCTGCCATTCAGCACGGCGCTGTCATAGGACTGCTGTGCGGACAGCTGCTCCCGGGAAATATCCGCCTGGGATTGGTTGATTTGCTCCAGCTTTTCAAGTATCTGCTCCTGATTTTCTTCAATGCCGTCCCTATAGCCCTGCAGTCTGTCGTCCAGCTCCTCAAAGGCTGTTTTTGCATTCTGGAAACTGCTGTAATTGGCAGTATAGGCAGCCACGCTGGAGGCATCCGTTTCCTCCAGCTTCTCCTGCGCCTTTTCGAAGGCGTATTTCAGGTCACTGTAGTCCTCCAGCGTATCTTCATCCGTCAGCTTTTCATTATAATCATTTATTTCCGCTTCCAGCACCTGAATATCACCGTAAAGAAGTTCGATTTCCTGCTGCAGCCGGTTTGTCGTCGCAGCAAGGGACCGGGATGCCGTGTCCGCTTCCGCTTTGGAGGCGCTGTAGGTACTCTTCGCGCTCCGGGCCTGTGTATTATAATCGCTTCTGGCATCCGCAAGTTCCAGCTGCGCTTCAGATTTTGCCTTTTGAAGCTTCCGTCTGACGGCGTCGATGCTGTCCCTGGAAATTTTAAAGAGTGGATCGCCCTCCTGCATCCGCTGTCCCTGCACGGCATAGACCTCCTCTATCTGAAGATAACGGCTTGCTTCCTCATCCTCCCCATCATCGTCGTCCTCCTCCGAATAATTAATTTCCAGCTCATAGTTTATATGGCTCTCCTGCAGGGCAATGCTCCCGCTTTCCATGATCCCCTGGACCAGATTGCCCTTCTGCACCTGGCTTTCCTTATAAATTACAGTGTCTCCATGCAGATTCGGGCGGATGAAAACAGTATATACGCACATGCCGGCCAGCATGAGGAATGCCAGGATTGCAAGCAGCAGCCTGATAACAAATTTTTTACTCGTGTGTTTCTGCTTCATTGACAGCCTCCTCTTCTGCTTCCTGCATCCCGAAATATACGGTTGCCGACAGGTTCTGGGTAAGTTTGCTGATATCTCCGGTCAGTTCTATGGTAACGGAATAATAGATGCTTGATTTACTGCCGGACTGGGAGACCGGGTTGATTTTACTCACGGTTCCCCGGAAGGTTCCCTGATCCGCAATCTCCACTACTGCGCTTTCCCCAAGCTCTATGGCTGCAATGTCCGACTGGTCCACGGAAGCCGTAACCGTTACGGATGCGGGATTGCTGTAGGCAAGCACCATGCTGCCTCCTGAAAGCTCCATGCCGGCTCTGGCCGCCACCATCATGACCGTGCCGCCGCTCTGCGTATACAGACAGCCATCGCCGACAGTCTCCTCAAATTTCTGCAGATTTTCTTCCGCTTCTTCCTTTTCCTTCAGCGCAACGTTTAACTCTTCTTCGATTTTTCCAAGTTCGGATTCATAGGTTTCCTGCGCCCCGTTGCTTTCCGCCGCAGTGTTTTCCATGTCGCCCTGACTGCTCACCTGCTGCTTGTCGTATGCGATCTGCGCCTCCTCCAGCCGGGTATTCAGCAGCTTCAGATTACTCTGGGCCTGCGCCAGAGAGCTTTCCGCCTTTTTCCTGGCCGCTTCATAATCCTCTACCGCCTGTTCATACAGCTTCTCATTCTCCTGAACCTCTTCATCCAGCATATTGTAGACGGTCAGCTTGCTGTAATCGTTTTCCGAAGTAAGGCTGGCGTTCCCTCCCTGGCCGCCGCCCGAGGGCTGCCCCATGCCGCCTGCCTGGCCCATACCGTCTGCCTGGCCCTCGCCGGCGGACTGCCCGGAAGCGTAATCGGAAACAGAAGCGGAAGTCTGGGCTGTGCCGGAAGAGGAGGCGCTTCCTGCGTTTTCGGTTGTCGTACGGTAGTGATCCTCCAGTCCCGGAATATTCCACTCCTCATACAGCTGCATCAGGGAGGAAAAGCTTTTTTCAAATTCCTCCTTCTTCTCTGCCACTTCATAATAAGTATAATAATAATCGCTCTCTATGGATGCCGTATATTCCTCCACCAGCTCCTGGGCTTCTTTTATCTGTTCCTTGCACTCGCTTATTTTATCCGCATATTCCTGAAGCGATTCCTCATAAGTGCAGGATGCATAAGCTCCCCGGGCCAGGCTGGCATCAAGCGTCTGCTTTGCCGTTATTTTTTCCTCCTCACTGTCAAGAAGCTGCTGCCTGTAATCCAGTGCCGCCTGTTTGGCCTTCCGTTCCAGCTCCCTGCGGGCCGCTTGTATGCTCTCCTCCGTCAGCTTAAGTATAGCGGTTCCTTCCGCCGCCTCATCTTGGCTGGACAGAAAAACCTCTTCTATCTCCAGCTTTGTTTCTATGTAATCCAAATCAAAGCTTTCCTCCTGCATTCCCACCGATGTGCTTCCGCTGGCAGAAATCACATTTTCACCAAGACCGGGCAGCCTGCCCGGCCCTTCCGGCTTCCCTGCTTCTTCCTTCCCCGTACTTTTTACAAGCAAAAAAATAACACCGCCAAATATCGCCAGTGCCAATATGGGAACAACTCCCAGCGCTATTTTCTTTTTTCTCTCTAGGCTCCGCAGCTTTCCGCCAGTCTTCATCTGACTCCTCCTCAAACGTTTTCCAATCTGAAAATAAACAATCTGTTCCAAATCATTAACATGTTAATTATTTTTAAATTCTATCGGTAAAATGTTTCCAATCTTTGTTTAAATTGTGAAAAGTCTGTGTTTTCCTGAAAAATAAGCCAAAAATGACTGATGCCAAATGCAGCGGAATCATATATACTGTGAATGAGAATTTTTCCTCATCGAAAATTATTATCATTCAGACAGGTGCTTAGAATATGAAAAGAACAATAATTTACCATATTAATGCGGAGGAAGACGGGCTCACCATCGGTCAATTCTTAAAGCGGAAAAAATATACGGGTCAGAACCTCACGCAGCTGAAAAAACGGGAGCAGGGTATCCTGCTGAACAGTAAACCGGCCTATGTTATCCACAAATTAGCGGAAGGAGATACTCTTACAATCAACATCCTGGAGGAAGAAATCTCTGAAAAAATCCCTCCGGTCCCTCTTCCCCTGCACATCGTTTATGAGGATGAAGATCTGATGGTACTGGACAAGCCTGCCGATATGCCCATCCACCCTTCTATGAAAAATTATGAAAATTCCCTTGCCAACGGGCTGGCCTGGTACTTTGCCTCGCAGAATATTCCTTTTGTATTCCGCTGCATCAACCGGCTGGATCGGGATACTACCGGTCTTACCATCATCGCAAAGCATATGGTAAGCGGCGGCATTCTTTCCGACATGGCAGCCCGCAGGGAAATCAGCAGGGAATATCTGGCCATTGTAAGCGGTACCGGTATGCCTCCCGAGGGCACCATAGATGCGCCCCTGGGCAGGAAGCCTGGCTCCGCCATTGAGCGTATGGTTGATTTTGAGCATGGAGAGCGGGCTGTCACACACTACCGGGTTCTGCGGGAAAAAAATGGGTGCTCCCTTATCTCCCTTCACCTAGAGACGGGGCGCACCCATCAGATCCGCGTACATATGAAATATCTGGGATATCCCTTAATCGGGGACTTTCTCTACTACCCGGACAAAACCCTCATCAGCCGGCAGGCGCTCCATTCCTGCCGCCTGGAATTCAGCCATCCCATCACAGGGCAGCCCATGGTTTTCACCTCGCCGCTTCCGGAGGACATGCAGCGGGTGCTCCGTTAAGCCGGATACCGAAAAAAGCTTCCAAATTTCCGTCCTGTGACAGTTAAGGCTGCTGCTAAATGTGCAGCCCGAACCGATTTCTGCACAGCAAAAGCCCGGCAGCGGACTGCCGGGGCTTCTTGTTAAACCTATTCTGTTTTCCTGTCTCAATCAGTCGTCGCAGCCACAGCTATTCCCCTCGGAAAAAGTAGGGAAAGGTCTGGGAAGCGGCTCCGTTCTCGGTCTGGGCTCCGGCCTGGGAAGCGGCGGCTCCGGTCTCACATCCGCACAAGGACAGACAGGCCTGACCTCCGGGCAGGGAGCTACATTTCCCATATTGCCTCTTTCGCAGCCGCAGCCATCCTGAGATCCGCCGCGCTGGCAGCCGCTCCTGCAGCTGTTGTTATTCCGGCAGCCGCAGCCGCCATGACATCCGTCGTTGTTCTGACCGCCGCCGTTTCCGTTATTGCAGCAGCAGCATAAGAGTAGTAATAAGCATAAACAGTTCATATTCTCATCTCCTTTACACTACTATATGTAAAAGGAGAGATTTGGTTCCACTACTTTTACTTCCTTCTGCCCAGAAGCTCTTTTCTTACATAGGCAAAGGTCTTCTTTTCTCCCTGCTGCGCCAGCATGGTCAGAAGCTTCAGCAGCAGCTTACGCGTATTTTCATGCATGATGGGAATCTCTTTCGCGGACTGAAAATACAGCAGGGGATCCTCATCCCGGTATTTATCACCCCGGTATACCTTGGAGGCGGCAATCCTGTCCATGAGCATTTCCGCCACATATTTTACAGGCATCTCCACCGGCGCAATGCCGCCGGGCACATCCCTTGTGCTGTAGTCAATCCAGTATTCGTAATGGTGCCTGTTCCTCCCTTTATGATGAAGCCAGGCGCTGGAATAGCCCTTCTCCTCACGCTCCGCGTTGTTGGGGCTTCTGTCCCCCTGGAAATACCTGGCCCCGATAAGGAATTCCGAAGGCTCATACTTGGAAAGGTCATGCGTCAGGCCCTGCCTGTACAGCCCCACGGCAAAACAGCCCTTCATCACCAGATATTTATGGCGCGTAATCGTCTTAAAATGCTTCCATGCCCTGACTATAATATTGCCTGCTGCCTTCTTACCTTCTGTCACTTCTTTTTTCGTCCTGCCTTCTGTTTTTCTTTCTCCGTTTTCTCTCTGCTTTCCAGAATCTGTACGGAGCGCCCTTTGACAGCCGCTGTTTTACCGTTTTCATCCTGTACGCCGTTCTCTTTCGCAGCCGTGTCCAGGACCCTGGTCCATTTCAGGCCTGCCGGAAGAGAGGGCAGAGCAAAATCGTGTTCTTCCCAATGCATATTATATGCAATATAAATGAAATTGTCATCGTTTTTCCTGTCCGTTTTGGCGTAGCAGCCACAGTACATCAGCCCGGCCTGCCGGCTCAAATTGTCCGCCTTCAGCTTCCATGCTTCTTCGCCGTGATAGGACAGATCCGGATAACCGCAGGCAATATAATCCATCATGGCAAGCTCGTCCGGCCGGTGCAGCACAGGATGCTTTTTCCGGTAGGCAATTGCCTGCTTAACAAAACTGAAAAATTCCTGATTTGTCTCCTGCAGGCGCCAGTTCAGCCAGCTGACCCCATTGTCCTGGCAGTAGGGGTTATTATTGCCTCCATGGCTGAAACCGAACTCATCTCCGCTGACTATCATGGGAGTTCCCTGGGAGGTGAGCAAAAGCAGCATGGCATTTTTCATCTGCCTCCCTCTCAGCTCCTGTACGGATTTCTTTCTGGTCCTGCCCTCAAAACCACAATTCCAGCTCACGTTATAATTTTCCCCGTCCCTGTTTTCCTCGCCGTTGTCTTCGTTATGCTTTCTGTCATAGGAAACCAGATCCGCCAGGGTGAAGCCGGAATAGTTGGTCACATAATTAATCACGCCTGTCTGCCTGGGATTCTTACGCAGGCTGCCCAGGGCTGGCAGCAGGGAACCCTCGTCGCTTTTCAGGAAATGGCGGACCGCATACATAAAATCGTCATTATAAACCGCCAGATTCTTATAGGCGGGAATATCGCTGTTATCATAAATTTCATCACAGGAAAAATCGGTATAAAAAAGCTTGGTATTGCCCAGCATCGGCTCCGTGGCCAGAAGCGCCGTGGGGATATGGACTCCCAGCAGATGGAAGCCATCCACATGGCAGCTGAACACCCAGTATTTGATAACCTCAAGAATATATGCCCTCTTTACATCCACAGGAAAATAGAACTGCATGATTACCTCAATCCCGTTCTGATGCAGCTTCTTCACCATGTCCTTAAATTCCTCCGCCGGGCAGTCGGAGCTGGAATAGGACATTTTGGGTGCAAAATAGTATCCCTTTTTATACCCCCAGTAATTGATCCGGGGCGCTTCCTCTTCCCCTGCGGGTAAATCCCTGTAGTGGTTCACCGCATCCTCCATGCTCATTTCCCTGCATTCCGGCTTTTCCAGCTCCAAAAACTCATAGGAGGGCATCAGTTCTACGGCAGTGATTCCAAGCTCCTTCAGATAAGGGATTTTCTCCACGATACCGGCAAAGGTTCCCTTATGCTCCACTCCTGAGGAGGCATGCCTGGTAAAACCCCGGGGATGCACAAGATAAAGAATGGTTTCCGACAGCGGGGTCATAAGCGGCGCATCGTTCTCCCAGTCATAGGTATGCCTGCTGAAGCCTCCGCGGAGCTTTGGATCCGTCTGACGGCCCCAGCGCTCGTTCCCGTATATGACGTCCGCATAGGGATCGGTTATAATCTCCTCTCCCGCATAAAAATTATACTGGAATTTCGTATCCGCCAGGCCCTCCGCCTGCATACAGTAAATGTTGCCTATTCTGTTTTTTTCTGTGAAGGGAATACGCACAGGCTTTCCCGCCGCATGCAGATAAAGAAGGACACCGCATTCCTCCCTGGTATGAAGTGCGGCCACAAAATTAACCTTTCCGTCATTCGTCAGGGACACCCCCATGGGATAAGGCGTTCCGGGGAGAATTTTGAGTTCATGTCTTGATGTCATATGGTTTATCTCCTGTTTTAATCTTGTGAAGGCCGGCAACAGTGCGTCGGCCAAGCCTAAAAAAGACTGGCTTTGATAATGGGAAGGGCAGAGTCCTGCAAAATATTCCCGGCTCTGCCTTTGTCGTTTATTATACCACACCTTCCCCTCTCTTACCAGTTTATCTTGCATCCGCACATAACATCGGTTAGAATAGGAATAGCAACACAGGATCCTGTGAAAAGGAATAATGGAGGATGATTCATGAGCGAAGATAATGCAAAGATGCCTGCGGGTGAGCCTGAAGAGGAAATGAGCGTGGAACTGGAGCTGGAGGACGGCACTCTTGTGAATTGTGCGGTAATTACAATTCTGGATGTGGCGGAAAAGAGCTACATTGTGCTGCTTCCGCTGGATGAAAGCGGACAGAATGAGGACGGAGAGGTTTGGTTCTACGGATATTCGGAAAACGAAGAGAATCCTGACGAAGAACCGGAGCTGCGTTATATTGAGGACGATGATGAGTATGAAATGGTAGCGGATGCTTTTGATGAGTACCTGGATAACTGTGAATTTGATGAGCTTATCGATCCGGAAAAATAAACATCGGTCCATCGCGCATCGTATTTTGATGGCCGGATGTGCATAACGGTCCGCTTGTGTGAACCGTTACTAAAGGACAGGCTGTCTGACAAGATCTGTGAGGAACCGGGAGAGGAATCCCGGTTCCTCTTTTGTTCCGTCAACATAAGTTAAGGTCAGCCTTTTCCTGGCACGGGTCATGGCCACATAGAGCATGCGGCGCTCCTCTTCCACCGCCTCGTCCTTCATGCTCTTCCTGTGGGGAATTATGCCTTCATTACAGTCAGGGATATAAACGGTATCAAATTCCAGTCCCTTGGAGGCGTGCATGGTAAGCAGGGATACGCCCTCCCTGTTGTCGGGATCACGGCCGGCTTTTTCCAGTTCTTTTTCATAAAGGGCGATATGCTCCTTTAACTGTTCCAGACTGCGAAACTGTCTGACCTGCTTCTGGAACCACTCCGCTTCCTTCAACAGTTCATTTTTATCCGTTCCCTTCTCCGCCGCAGTTCTTACCAGATATTCGTCATACCCCATTCCCCTGCGTATGTAGTTGACTGCCGCGTATAAATCCATCCTTTTAAGACGCTCCAGATCCATCTGGAATTTCCGGAGGATTTCCCTCATATACGGTTTTTCTGCATAAAAATCAAACAATTCTTTAAAATCCACCGTTTCGCCGTACACTGCGCTGCGGCTGATATACCGCGACGGACGGTTCATGATGCGATAAAAATCCTTCCGCTTCCTGCCTTCCAGGGCAAAGGAAAGGTATGAAAGGACATCCTGCGCCGCCATTTGTCTGTAAGGGCTTTTCAGCTTTTCCTTCATACGGAAGGGAATTCCTTTTTCCGTCAGTTTCTCCGCCATGGCCGCGGCATCCTGGTTGGTACGGTAAATTACCGCCGTTTCGTTAAAGCCTTCCGGAAAACAGGCGATTTCGGTTGCAATGCTCTCATTTTCCTCATCTCTTGTGGAATAGCCCCGGTAAAGCACCGGCTCCCCGGAAGGGCTTACCGCCTGCGCCTTTTTTATAAAACGGCTTTTATTTGCGGCAATAAGCCGTCCTGCAGCCGTTACAATTTCCGGCGTGCTGCGGTAATTTTGTGTGAGTTCCACGATACCTGCCTGCGGATAATCCTGCCTGAAGCCCAGCATGATTTCCGGCCTCGCGCCGCGGAAGGCATAAATCGACTGGTCGTCGTCTCCTACGATAAACAGGTTGTTTTCAGGCTGCGCAAGCAGGCGCAGCACCTCATACTGCATGGGATTGATATCCTGGAATTCATCCACCAGAATGTAGCGGAATTTCTGCTGCCAGGCCTTCCGTACGTCTGGCCGGGATACAAGCAGATCACGGCATCTTAAAACCATGTCATCAAAGTCCAGCTTTTCCTCCCGACGCAGAGCCTCATCATAGGATCGGTAAAGCCGGGCAAATTCCTCCCGGCTGATCAGGCCGCATTCCGGATCCCTGTTTTCCGGCGGGCAGCCGTCGTTTTTAAACCGGCTGATTTCACCCAGCAGGCTGTCTATTGTCTCCTCCTCGTCCGTACAGGTAAAGCCCGGTCTTTGCAGGATAGTTTTCAATAATTCTCTTTTTTCGTAATCGGATATAATATTACCGGATCGGTAATGACAGGATGTTTTCAGAATATGGTAATAGACTGCGTGGAAGGTTCCGAAATTCACCGGCCAGGCCCTGCCTGCCGTCTTCTGCCGGAACCGCTGCTTCATTTCCCTTGCGGCAGCTTTGGTAAAGGTAATCACAAGAATGGACGCCGGGTCCACATTACTTTTTTCTATCAGATGAAGAATACGATGGATAATTGTATAAGTTTTTCCGGAACCGGGCCCTGCCAGTACAAGCAGGGCTCCGTTCTCATGTTTTATGGCCGTCATCTGGCCTAAGTTGACTAAATTTTTACCGGAATCAGGCATCTTTAAGCTTCTCAATGCCCACACGGATACGGGCAATAGACTCTTCCTTTCCGAGGACTTCCATGATTTCCGTTGCGCCCGCAGGCGTCATCTGCTTTCCGGAAACCGCGGTGCGTACCGGCCACATAACATAGCCGTTTTTACAGCCTTTTTTCTCCACATAGGCTACCAGCGTCTGGTACAGCGCATCATTGCTGTAGTCCTCCTGTGCTTCCAGGATGGGAAGCAGCTCCGTCAGGACCTCCAGGGAGCTTTCCGTATTTGTCTTCATCTTTTTGTGCGTATACATGGCTGCGTCGTATTCCGGCAGCGTTTCAAAGAAATCCACCATCTCTTCGATTTCCGGGAAGGTTTCAATTCTCGTTTTTACCATTTCGGCAATTTTCATCAGATTTACATCCCTGGTCAGCGCTTTTTTCAGATAAGGCTCGGCCAGGCCGTAAAAACGGTCGAAATCCATGGCCTTAATGTACTCCCCGTTCATCCATTTGAGCTTGGTATAGTCGAATACGGCAGGGGACTTGGACATATGGCGGTAGTCAAATTCCTTCGTCAGCTCCTCCAAGGAGAAAATTTCCTCATTATTTTCAGGGCTCCAGCCAAGAAGGGCCACAAAGTTTACGATAGCTTCCGTTAAAAAGCCCTGCTCCACCAGATCCTCATAGGAGGAATGGCCGCAGCGTTTGGACAGCTTATGGTGCTCTTCATCCGTAATCAGCGGACAGTGTACATAAACAGGCACCTCCCAGCCAAAGGCTTCATAAAGGCGGTTATATTTCGGGGAAGAGGAAAGGTATTCATTACCTCTCACCACGTGGGTGATTCCCATGAGATGGTCGTCTACCACGTTGGCAAAATTATAAGTAGGATAACCGTCGGATTTAATCAGAATCATATCGTCAAGCTCTGCATTATCAACCGTAATGTCCCCGTAAATCTCATCATGGAAGGTCGTGGTGCCTTCCGTGGGATTGTTCTGGCGGATAACATAGGGAACACCCGCCGCAAGCTTTGCTTCCACCTCTTCCCTGGAAAGCTGCAGGCAGTGCTTGTCATATACATTGATTTCCTTGCCCGCCACAGTACGGGTCAGCGTGGCCAGCCTGTCCTTATCGCAGAAGCAGTAATAGGCCTCGCCCTTCTCAACCAGCTGTTTCGCATACTCCAGATAAATGCCCTGCGCCTGGCGCTCACTCTGTACATAGGGACCGACTCCGCCGTCCTTGTCCGGTCCTTCATCATGCTTCAGGCCGGTTTTCTCCAGGGTCCTGTAGATAATATCCACAGCGCCCTCCACATAACGTTCCTGATCCGTATCCTCGATGCGGAGGATGAAATCCCCTCCTTCATGTTTGGCAATCAGATAGGCGTACAGCGCGGTACGCAGGTTCCCCACATGCATACGTCCTGTGGGGCTTGGTGCAAAACGGGTTCTTATTTTTGTCACTTTTTTATCCTTCGCTTTCTTTCTTATTTGTAACTTCCGGAATTTTCTTTTCCGCCGCCATTTTAAAGGCGTTGACCTCCTTCATGGCCTGTGGTATCGCAATGTTGGTTCCGGCCCCGGCAATACAGCCTCCGGGACAGGCCATCCCCTCGATCAGGCAGCCGTTCTTCTTGCCCGCCTTGGCGAGCATCAGCATCTTCCGGCATTCCGCCAGGCTCTCCGCATGCTCGATATTCACCTCCACGTCGGGATAATATTCCCGGATGCAGGCCTCAATCGCGCTGGCAACACCGCCAGCCACGCCGTAGCCGCGGCCCGCGCCGGTGGCATCCGCCATGGTATCCTCCGGTTCCACGCCTTTTAATTCAATGCCCTTTGCATCGAACATACCTGCCAGCTCTTCAAAGGTGATGACGAAATCCACGTCGGAACGCACACTCTTTCTTGAAGCCTCCAGCTTTTTGGAAGCGCAGGGACCTATAAATACTACGGAAGCATCCGGATGGTCTTCTTTGATTTTGCGCGCTGTTGCCACCATGGGCGTGAGCGCATTGGAAATATTGTCAATGGTTTCCGGGAAAAATTTCTTTGCCAGCACGGACCAGGAAGGGCAGCAGGAGGTGAGCAGAAATGGCAGCTCTCCGGTGGCAACCGCATGCACGTAGTGCTCGGCTTCCGCGGCCGCACCCATATCAGCGCCGATGGCCGTCTCATATACGTCAGCAAAACCCAGCTGCTTCAGCGCCGTCTTAATCATGTCAGGCGTTACGCCGGGGCCGAACTGGCCTACAAAAGCGGGCGCTACCTGGGCAATGATTTTCCTTCCGGAACGGATGGCCTTAATCAGCTGAAAAATCTGGGATTTATCAGCAATCGCGCCGAAGGGGCAGTTCACCATGCACTGACCGCAGGAAACGCATTTCTGCTCGTTGATTACCGCTCTTTTCTGGGAATCGCTTTCAATCGCATTCACGCCGCAGGCTGCCGCACAGGGTCGCACCTGATGACTGATTGCATCATAGGGGCAGATAGCCTTGCATTTACCGCATCGGATACATTTTTCCGGATCGATATGGGACTTGCCGTCCACCATGGAGACAGCCTCCTTGGGACAGACCTCCCTGCAGGGATGCGCCATGCAGCCCATGCATTTATCAGTGACCACATAGCGGTTTTCCGGACAGGCATTGCATGCGGAGGGAATGACCTGTACAAGCGGCGGTTCATAGTACTTCTGATCAATATTGCTTTCATCCAGCCCCTGCGTCAGATGCACCGGCACGTTTTCCGGCCGCAGGGAAAGCCCCATGGCCATACGGATCCGTTCCGTCACTACCGCTCTCTCCCGGTAAATACTGTCCCTGTAGGCCGGCGCGTCGGCGCCCACAATACTGTACGGCAGCGCCTCCACATCATCCTTCAGGTTCTCCGATGTATATGCCAGATTGGCAACTTCCTTAAACACACGCCTGCGGATTTGTCTTACCTGAGTGTCAATTCCTCTCACCTGCAACCTCCATTCCTGTCAGCCTGTTTTTCCCGTCACCTGAATTTCACAGGTGTTACTCACAGGCACCGTTGTTTTACATCATTTCCATCTTTTCCTATTCTTACACAAAAAGCCTGCTAAATCAAGAGATTTTTCCCTCGTGATTCACTGACCGGATAATTTTGTGTGAATTGTTAATTGACTTTTTAACAGATATAAAGTATCATCATAATAGTTTATTTTTTTGTGCATTCGCACATTCTGGCAGTTTCTGCCGCAAAATCCCATTTTTATAAAACGGCAGGAACACCAGGCGTCATCTTTTTCTTTCAAGCTCCGCGTTCCTGCCCTCAAAAGGAGGTACAATGAAAAAAAGGACGCTGATCGCCGAAGAACTTGACGCAGCCGGCATCAAAGTACAGTACGACGAACATGTAAAAAGAATCCTGAGCAGCAGGCAGGTTCTGGCCCGTATCCTGCAGGGCGCCGTTAGCGAATATGCAGGCTGCTGTGCGGAAGAAATCACGGAATGGATTGAGCCGGGAATTGAAGTCTCCAGGGTGCCGGTAAAGCCTGGAGGGAAGAGAGAAAATGAGCTTTTAATCACAGGTGACAACACGGAAAGCAAGATCCCCGGAGAGGGAAGCCTCACCTATAATATCCGGTTCCGCGCCCTGCTTCCCGGGCAAAGTAAGCCTGCCGCGGTAAAGCTGCTGCTTAATGTGGAAGCGCAGAAGAAATTTTATCAGAAATACCACATTGTTACCAGAGGAATCTTCTATGGTGCAAGGATGCTGTCGGAGCAGCTGGACAGAGAATTTATGGCTTCCGATTATGACGAACTGAAGAAGGTATACAGTATCTGGATATGCATGAACGCCCCGAAGCATATAGGAAATGCCATGTCGGAATACCGGATTGCCAAACAGGATCTTATCGGCGCAATCCCGGAACAGCAGGCAAACTATGACAAGCTGTCGGTTGTCATTATCTGCCTGAATGAAGAGGCGCCGGAAGGTAATTGCGCAAAGCTGCATGGATTTCTGAATACACTGCTATCTCCTGCTATGGATGCAGCGGAAAAAGAAAGGTTACTGGCAGAAAATTATGGCCTGGTTATGGAACAGGAATTGGGAAAGGAGCTGAGGCAGATGTGTAATTTGAGCGAAGCAATAGAAGAAAGAGGAATTAAAAAAGGCTTAAAAAGAGGGCTGAAGCAGGGAAAAGCCCAGGGGAGGGCCCAGGGAATCCAGCTGGCAAAGGCTGTAATCCGCCTGGCCGGCGAGGGAAAGAATGAGGAAGAAATCTCCGCCGCCTGCCATATTACGGTAAACAGCGTTCGTGAAATCCTGTCGGATTAACTGTATGGCTTCCTTTGCAGGCTGGACAATCCGCAATTTCAATAAATACAGGGCAAAGCGAGGAAAAATGCTTTGCCCTGTATCCATTGGCGGATTCATTAATACCCCGCCATCCTTCCTATATGAAAAAACTGCCGATCTGGAATACAAGAACGCTTACCAGCCAGGCCAGGCCAATCTGGAAAAGCATGATACTGCCTGTGAACTTCCAGGAACCGCTTTCTTTTTTAATGGTTGCCATTGTCGCTACGCAGGGGACGTAAAGCAGGCAGAAAAGCATGAGGCAGAAGGCGTTCAGCCCTCCGAAGGCCGGGTCAAAATGCTGGATATTCTGCACGATGGAGGCCATACCTGCTGCCGAATTCACATTGGAGACGCCAAACAGGACGGAGAAGGAGGAAACCACCACTTCTTTTGCGGAAATACCTGAAATCAGTGCAACCGCTATCTGCCACAGCCCCAGGCCGGCAGGCCGCAGGACAGGCACCAAAATCCTTCCCAGCGCCGCGCCGAAGCTTTCCGCAGGCTCGGATACCATGCCGTGAATGCCGAAATTCAGGATAAACCAGATAATGATCGAGGCCACAAAAATCGTAGTTCCTGCCTTGGTCAGGTAATCCTTCAGCTTATTCCACACATAGGTTCTTATCGTCCTTGCATTGGGGCGCTTATATTCTGGAAGCTCTATCATCAGAGACTGGTTGATCTTGCCTTTTTCCAGCTTGTGCTGCACCATGGCCACCAGAATGCCCATTACCATTCCGATAACATACATGGAAAAGGCCACCACCATGGCACACTGCGGGAAAAACATTTCCGAAAACAGAACATATATGGGCAGTCTTGCCGAGCAGGACATAAAAGGCGTTATGATCATTGTCCTTCTTCTGTCGTGTTCTGTTTCCAGCGCCCTGGTGGCCATAATTGCAGGAACCGTACAGCCAAAGCCCAGTACCATAGGAAGGAAGGCCCTTCCGGAAAGCCCCACCTTTCCCATAATGCCGTCCATAACATAGGCTACCCTTGCCATATAGCCGCTGTCCTCCAGAATGGCAAGCGCCAGGAACAGGATAAAAATATTAGGGACAAAGGTAAGGATACCTCCCACACCCGCTATGATTCCGTCAACAATCAGGGAAATCATCCAGTCAGCCACATGCAGTCCGGTCATTCCCGCTCTCACCAGCTCCGATATGATTCCCAGCGCATATTCCAATCCACCCTTCAGGAAATCGCCAACAAAAAAGGTAAGAAAAAATACCAGCGCCATAATGCACAGGAATACCGGCACGCCCCAAACGGGATGGGTCAGCACCTTATCTATCCGGTCCGTGCTCGCCGCTTTCCTGTCCTTGTAAAAAAGCACTTCCTGGATGACTTTTTCTATATATTCGTATTTCTTTTCCGTGATATCCTTTTCATAGTTGCGATCTACAATGCTTTCCACTTCCAGAGGATGATCCTTTTTTACCTCCTCATCGTTTTCCAGCAGCTTTATGGCATGCCAGCGGACGGAGGAATGATTGGGGTATTTCGACTGCATCCTCTCTTCCAGAAGAGCAAGCTTCTCTTCCACCGCCGGGCCGTAATCCAGAATGTCGTTTTTAGGGCCTTCTTCATAGTGATGGACCACCGCATGCATCAGGATATCCAGGCCGGTCCGCTTGGCCGCGGAAACGGGAACCACCGGGATGTCACCCAGCATTTCCGGAAGGCGGTGCATGTCAATTTCCATTCCCCGTTCCTTTACGATATCCATCATGTTAAGGGCAAGGATGACCGGCTTGCCCAATTCCAGCAGCTGAAGCGTCAGGTAAAGGTTACGTTCCAGACAGGATGCATCCACTACATTTACAATGACTTCGATATCATCATCCAGGACACATTTCCTTGTTACTTTTTCCTCTATGGTATAAGAGGTCAGGGAGTAAATGCCGGGGGTATCCACCAGCTTCAATCCATAGCCTTCATACTCCAGCGTGCCTTCGTATTTTTCCACTGTGACGCCGGGCCAGTTGGCCACCTTAAGCTTGGAACCCGTTATCGCATTAAACAGCGTTGTCTTTCCGCAGTTGGGATTTCCCACAAACGCCACATGTACATGGTTATCTCTCTGCATCCTCTTCCACCTCCTCTACTTCGATTCCGGAGGTAATATGTTTTCCCAGGGCCAGCCTGGTTCCCCTCACATAAATTATTAAGGAACCGTTTCTTTTACGGTTCAGAAGCTTTAATCTCGTTCCCTCGATTAAACCCAATGCCTGCAGTCTTCTGGAGATATCTTCTTCTATCTTCATATCTGCCACAAGATACCGGCCGCCTGTCTGCCCTTCATAGAGTGTCATGACTGCTTCGTCCTTCCTCTTTCAGTTGATAACCATTCTCAATTAGGATTATATTCTTATACTCACGGGTTGTCAACTGTAAAAAAAATGGAGGGTTTTAATACCTCCCCGGCTGCAGGTTCTATGGGGAAGTGATTGGCCTTCGGCCTGTCCGGGAATTTTTTAAGCTGGGATTTTGGAGGCCGGAGTGTTGGCGTTTGGGGGTGGGCGTGGTATACTTGGTAATTGGATGCGGATGATGAAAGGATGGTGTGGTTTATGATTTGTAAGGAAGAAATTTCTTTTAATTTTATCCAGAAGGAGCCTTTGACGGGCAGTTATCAGGGGATGCGGTATTATCTGGTAAAAAGCAGGGATTGTATCAGGGCGGTTGTGTATCCGGATAAGTTCTGTTTTGTGAAGACGCCTGAGGAGCAGAAGGTGATGAAGGAGTTTCCGAATGTGCCGGATTCTATGGACGAGCTTGTGAGGTGGCTGAATGAACAACATGAAAGCGGGCGATATTAAGTAGCAAATATCTTTTCCCCTCATACTATAGTATTAAAAAAGTATGTAGTATATGAGAGGAGTTTTATGCAGGAATTTAATAATAACTATGTCGAGAATATCGATGATTTTCCCATAGCTATGGCCTATGTCCCGTGGCAGCGTGAGCCTGTTATCTGCGAGGATCTGGAAGAAGGCTTCCGGTGCGGTACTATCTTTCCTGAATTGATCAAACCCTTTACAGGAAGGAGATGTATATAATGAACAATCAGAATTGTACTCCCTGTCAGAATGCGGAACAGGAACGCAGCCTGATGAATATCGGTATCGCAAGCTTCGTAGTGGTTGAACTTACCGAGTATCTGGATACCCATCCTCACGACAGGGAAGCTTTGAATTATTTTAATTATTATAACCGGATGCTGAATAAAATGTCCGCCGAATTCGCGGCTAAGTTTTATCCGTTGAACCTGGCAACCGCTGATTCTTTTAACAAGGAATGGAAATGGGGCATGGCGCCTCTTCCATGGGAAGGGGTGTGAAGCATAGATGTGGAATTATGAAAAACGACTTCAGTTTCCTATAAAAATTACGGAGCCTAACGCCAAGCTGGCACAGTTCATTATTTCTCAGTATGGCGGGCCCGACGGCGAGCTGAGCGCATCCATGCGTTATCTTTCTCAGCGTTATACCATGCCTTATCGTGAAGTGGCCGGGCTGCTTACGGATATCGGCACCGAGGAGCTTGCGCATTTTGAAATGATAGGCGCTATCGTTTATCAGCTGACCAAGAATCTCTCCATGGAAGAAATTGAGAACTCTGGTTTTGGTCCTTATTATATCGATCATACCACCGCTCTGTGGCCGCAGGCTGCCGGAGGAATCCCTTTCAATGCCTGCGAATTCCAGTCCAAGGGTGATATTATTTCCGACCTGACTGAGGATCTGGCTGCCGAACAGAAGGCGCGTACCACTTATGACAACATACTGAGGACTGTCAGGGATCCTGAAGTGGCCGCCCCTATCCGCTTCCTGAGACAGCGTGAGGTTGTTCATTTCCAGAGATTCGGTGAAGCACTCCGTATCGTCCAGGAAAAACTCGACAGCAAAAACTTCTACGCATTCAATCCTGAATTCGATAGATGTAAAAAATAACCTTGCATATACAGATAGATGCAGCCAGTGACTCTGAACCTAATATTTTCCTCCTTCCAAAAAGACCCGGCTTCCCGCCGGGTCTTAATCGTTATTGCTGTCTTTTTCACAGTACTGCTCTTATTTTGCCTGCGGATATGTCCGCCAGGGCACAGCAGCCGGTTTCTATCTGTAGTCTCCCAGGAAAAACAGCGCTATGGTTCCGGGGCCGGAATGGGCGCCGATGGTAGGGCCTACATAATTAATAATGCAGCTTTCAATTCCAAACCGTTCCCTGACCAGGTCACGTACGTATTCCGCATCCTCCTGGGAATCGCCGTGGCTGATGAAAAAGCAGTCGTTTTTGTCCCTGTAGCTGCCAATTCTCTGTTCCATCATATCCACCAGGCTGTGCAGGGATTTCTTCCTGCCGCGAACCTTGCCCACCGCTATGAGGTGGCCTTCGTTGTCTACATGGAGAAGGGGTTTGATGCTTGCCAGCGTGCCTACAATGGCTGTGGCCTTGCTTACTCTTCCGCCCCGGTGAAGGTTGAATAAATCATCCACGGTAAATACGTGTACCAGATTAAGCTTGTGGCTTTCCACCCATTCTGCGGTTTCTTCCAGGCTCTTTCCCTGTTTCCTAAGCTCCACGGCCTTGTAAACCAGAAGCCCCTCTCCCAGGGAAGCGCACAGGGTATCCACTACGATAATTTTGCAGTCGTCCCTTTCCGCCATGATTTCCTGCGCCGCCACACAGGCGCTGTTATAGGTACCGCTCAGGCCGGAGGAAAAGGACATCACCAGGATTTCCCTGCTTTCCTCCAGGTAGCCTTCCAGATATTCTCTGGCGGATTCCGGATTCACCTGGGAAGTAGTTGGCATCATGCCTCCCCGCATCTTATTATAAAAATCTTTGACATCCATTTCCTTGTCAATACCGTAAGATACGCCTTCCACAATATAAGGCAGCACCATTACGCCCAGCTGATTCTGTTCTATGTAGTCCTTCGGCAAATCTGCCGTACTGTCTGTAACAATTTTAAAACCGGCCATCTTCTTCCTCCTCATATCCGATTGCGGATTAATACGCTCGTTTTATTTTAGCACGGTTAGTCGCCGGAAACAAGAAAATATATATGAATGTATTTATTTTTTTAGTAAATTCTGAACTTTTTTTTACGTAAGAACAAAAAAATACCTTTTTACGAACAGGAAAAAAGCAGGCCTCCAGATGTTCTCTTTCCGGCCTGCCCCATATCCGTATTTTTATTTTTTTTCTTCCCTCACCGGATCCAGAGCGCCCGGAAGGCGCAGGCGGAAAAGGCGTTTTGCCAGCTGCTTTGCATTAAAGGGAAAAAGCGGGTAGACATAGCTCTGATTGGACACTGTGCGGTTGGTAAACATAAAAAGGATGCAGAGTATAATTCCTCCCACATATCCCCAGATCCCGAAAACAGCGGTGAGAATCAGGTTCAGGATACGCATGAATTTCAGCGCATAGCCTAGTTCATAGCTGGACTGCGTATAATTCGCTATCGCCACAAAGGCCATATAAAGCATAACCTCAGAGTTGAACCAGCCGCTGTTGACGGAAAATTCACCCAGCACCAGGGCCGCCATGACACTCAGCGGGGTGCTGAGCATGTTGGGCGTATTCACCGCGGCCAGCCGCAGGCCGTCAATCGCCAGCTCCAGTATCAAAAACTGCCAGATGAGGGGAATATTCACCGTATCCCTTACCATAATGAATTCAAAGCCCCTTGGTATCAAATCCGGATTTTTCATCAGCAGCAGAAATGTGGGCGTCATCAGGTAGGTAAGCACTGCGATAATAAACCTGGATAATCTCAGATAGGTTCCTGTGATAGGGGGAAAATAGTAGTCATCCGCTTCCTCCACCACGTCAAAAATAGATGTGGGCATGATCAGTACGGAGGGGGAATTGTCCACCAGGATGATAATATTTCCTTCCAGTACCTGGGCCGATGCGGTGTCGGGGCGCTCGGTGAATTTGAATTTCGGAAAGGGATTGTACCATTTCCTGTCATACAAGCACTCCGCAAGGCTTTCCTGGTTCATGGTCAGGGCGTCCACCTGAATGTGTTTAATCCGGTCACGTATTTTTTCCAGGAAGGCATGATCCACCCGGTTGTCCATGTAGCACAGGACAATATCTGTCTTGGAGCTTTTGCCGGCGTGCATCATTTCCATCACCAGCTCCGTGGAACGGATGCGGCGCCGGATAAGCGCGGTGTTGAAAACAATGGTTTCCACAAAGCCGTCCTTGGAGCCTCTGAGCACCTTATCCTTTTCCGGCTCCTCCACTCCCCTGGAGGGATAGGTCCTGGAGTCAATGAGGATGCATTTGTCAAAGCCGTCCACAAACAGGGCGAACACGCCGGACATCAGGCTGTAGAGGATTTCCTCCCAGGAGTCCTTCAGATCCACCTCCACATACGGTACAAAGCTTTTAGACATTTCATGGGCGTCCTTCGGCATATCTTCCGCAGTAATCCCCATAAACTGCTGCAGCAGCTTCTGCATCAGTTCATCCTTGCAGAAGCCGTCGATGAAGTAAATGCAGGCATTTTTTCCGCCCACATGGATTACCCTGTAAACCACGTCGAAATTCTGGTCAGCTTTCAGCTTTTTATTCAGCCATGTCATATTTGACTCAAGGCCTGTCGCCATTTTTTCCTCAGACATAAGCAAAAAACTCCTTTCCGGACATATAGATATAGTTTGTCCGGAAAGGAGTTCCCTTATGCATTCTTAGTCGTGCTGCCAAAGCCGCCGTTTCTCACACCGTCCGCCTCGTCATCCTCAGTAATTCCGTATTCCAGGAAAATACCCTGCATAAAGCCCTCGCCTGCCTGAAGCTTCAGCGTCTTTCCCTCATTGGAATCATTGGTGATCTTAGCAAAAATATGGCCTTCGTTGTCGCTGTTAAAATAATCGCTGTCAATAATGCCTACCGTATTATTCAGCTGCAGCCTGTATTTGAAGCCCAGCCCGCTTCTGGGATAAAGGTGCAGCACCCATTCCGGCTGCATGGTTACCCGGATTCCCGTAGGAATCTTCACGGTTTCCCCAGGCTTCAGTTCTATCTGTATAGGCGTAAAAAAATCATATCCCGCGCTGCCTCCGGTCGCTCTTGCCGGAAGCTTCAGCGCATCATAAATCTGTGCAATCTGTTCCTGCCCGCATGCCGGAAAGGCATCCTTAAAATCAGCGGTGAACTGCTCCCTGCTCACCTTCATAAATCTGGCTATTCTCCGCATCCTGTCACTCCTTTCTGAAATACCCCGTCTTCCGGTGCATAATCCGGGCAGTGAAGAACGGGAACCGCCGGATTTTCCTGTTTCAGGGAGGCCTGTACATCAATCACTCTCTGATTGGAGCTTCCCTTCCACATCAGCCGCACATCCTTTTTGGCAATTTCAAATTCCCCGTCCACGCAGACATCCACATATTTCATAATGGAATCCCTGTACAGATTCTCCCATACATCCCCGGTATAGAGCCATATGGTTTTATCGGGATATTTTTCCCTGATTTCCTTCATCAGCTGCCGCACATCTCCCTTATTGGCGGGATGCATGGGATCGCCGCCTGAAAAAGTAATTCCTGATATGTAGGATTTATCCAGCTGGCCAAAAATTTCTTCCTTTGCCGCTTTGTCAAATGCAAGCCCGCCCTCCGGATCCCAGGTGACAGGATTCTGGCATTCCGGGCAGCAGTGCTCGCAGCCTGCTACCCAGAGGACGACCCGCAGGCCGTCCCCGTTGAGCATATCCTCATGAGTAATGTTATGGTAACGCATGCTACATTGATTTCCTTTCCGCAATTTCAGCCATCTTGGCGTCATTCAGCCTGGTATCGCCGTGGACCCTGGAATAAGACAGATAGCCGTTCATCCGGTCGATTTTGGTTAGGTTCCGGCTGCCGCACTTGGGACAGATATCCATCTCCAGCTCCTGATGCCCGCAGTCGTCGCAGTAGGCAAGGGAAAGGTTCACGCCTTCATAGAAGCCCTTGTCCATTGCCCTGCGGATGAGGGTTTTTACCGCCTCGATATTGTAATCGATGGGGTATTTTACATACTGGATCTTTCCGCCGTTGCACAGGTTCCAGAAACGGCCTTCCTTATCCTGCTTTTCAATGGGAGTGATATCCTCTGTTACATGGCAGTGGAAACTGTTGCTCACGTATTCCCTGTCAGATACCCCTTCGATAATGCCGTATTTATTGCGGAACTGCTTCACCTGCAGGCCGCACAGGTTTTCTGCCGGCGTACCGTAGATTGCATAGAGGTTGCCGTCCTCTTCTTTATACTCATTAATTTTGCTGTTGATGTGCTCCATAACCTCCAGCGCGAACTGGCCGTCCTCCACAAGGGATTTGCCGTTATAGAGCATCTGCAGCTCATTCAGCGCCGTAATGCCGAAGGATGCCGTAGCCGACTTTAACAGCGGCTTGATCTTATCCGAAAGCTTCAGATTTCCGCCCAGGAAACCGCCCTCGCAGTAGGCAAGGGGATTGGTGGACGCACGCATTTCTCCCAGATAGGCATAGGTACGGATATGCAGCTGCCTGATCAGGTTCAGATAGTAATCCAGCACCTCATAAAAATCCTTGCTTTCCTGTCTTGCCTTGGCAAGGATCATGGGCAGATGGAGGGAAACCGCGCCGATATTGAAACGGCCCACAAACACAGGTTCGTCCTTTTCATCCGCAGGATGCATGCCGCCCCTGACATACCAGGGGGAAAGGAAGGCGCGGCAGCCCATGGGGGATACGATTTTGCCGTATTTTTTATACATGCTGGCCACATAGCCTTCTCCGGTCAGGCTGAGCCAGTCGGGATACATGGTTTTTGCGGAGCACCTTACCCCTTCCTCAAACACATCCTCCAGCGGTTTTCCGGGGCCATGCAGGTTTTCATCATAGAGGAAAACAATCTTGGGGAAGAGTACCGGCTTCCTGAAGCCATCCTTTCCCTGTCCCTCCCGGCGCACCTTCAGCATGGAAACGGTGGCAAGCTTCGCAAAACGTCCGGTTCCCGTGCCTGCAGTCACTGTGATGAACGGATAATCCCCGCGGCTGCTGGCCACGGTGTTGAATTTATATTCCCAGCCCTGGAAACCCTGCTCCATTTCCTTGACCACATCTGCATAAGCCACTTCTTCCGCTTTTTCTTCCGGAACACCCAGCGCCAGATATTTTTTCATATCCCGGTCAAAGGATTTCTGCGCATAAGGCTCCAGTATCAGATCCACGCTGGGCACCGTGAAGCCGCCGTACTGCTGGCTGGCGGCGCTCAGGACAATATCGCCGATAACGTCAAAAGCCACATCCAGGGTTTTCGGTTCGTTGTACCAGATATTTCCCATTTCAAAGCCGCCGGACAGGACGTTTTGTACATCGAACAGGCAGCAGTTCATGGTATCCCTTCTTGCGCTCATATCATGCACATAAATATAACCGTCCCTGCAGGCCTGGATTTCTTCCGTTGTCATAAAAAACTTCTGGTACAGCTCCTTGTTGAGCTGGTTGAAAATAAGGCTTCTCTTCGTGGAAACCAGGGCGGAATCCGTATTGGCGTTTTCCTTGTCGCCGATATACATGATGGACTGGCTCTTCTTGTACACATCGTCCAGCATACGAACAAAATCCTGCTTATAATTCCGGTAGTCCCTGTAGCTTTTGGCCACGATGGGCTTAACCTCCTCCAGGGCGCTCTCCACAATATTGTGCATCACAGGAATGGGAATCTCACTGCATTCCAGCTCATCCACCTTTTCAATGACATAGCTGCAGATTCTTCTCTTTTCTTCATCCGTAAATTTGGTAAGGGCGCGGTAAGCGCTTTTTCCCACCGCATTTATCACCTTCTGCACATTGAAGGACTCCCTTGTCCCGTCCTTCTTTACCACCTTTACATCCAGCTTTGTCTGGTATTCTTTTCCGTAATCCTGCTCTTCATTCTCCATAAGCCCTTGTACCGTATTCTCCATTTCTTCTCCTATCTGCTCCGTTGGGGCGCGTCTTTCCCGTTACTGTCAGCGCAAAAGCGGGAAAAAAATCCGGTTGCTGGAATGCGGTACGTGACGAGCACCGTACACGTTCTGCCTTTTCCCTCATCCGGTTTGCGGTATGCGTTGTCAGTTATGTAGTATAAAAGGATAGTTATGCAGCTGCTGTATTCCTTCAAACACCTTCAAATACTGCAAAAATACTATATCCTGCCAAATATACATTTCTTACCACTATATCTAGTGGCAGATATCAGTATAAAGGAATCCGGCCTCTCTGTCAATGCCTGTCGGAGGATTTTCCGCTTTTCATTTTTCTTCCTGCAACAGCCCGGATAGCCAAACTGCTGCTTCTCCTTTCCCTGTCCCGATATCTGCCTTTCTCCTGTTATCTGGAAAGGATTCCGCTCCTTCTGACTGCTTCCACAGCCTCCCTGATCGTCTCCACAGGCAGGGTGAGGGCGAAACGTACATGTCCTTTTCCCAGCTCGCCGAAGCTGCTTCCCGGCGTACACAGCACGCCTGTTTTCTCCATAAGCTCCATGACGAATGCGGTATCGTCTTCAAAACCTTCTGGTACAGGCGCCCAGGCAAACATGGTGCCTTCGCTGTCCGGCACATTCCAGCCGATGGAACGGAAGCCGCCGCACAGGGCATCCCTTCTTTTCCTGTATTCCTCACACTGGAGAAGCACAGGCTCGTCCGGCCCGGTCAGCGCTGCAATGGCTCCGTACTGCACAGGCAGGAATGTTCCGTAGTCAATCTGGGAACGCAGCTTTTTGAAGTTCTGCACCAGCTCCCTGTTTCCGGTAAGGAAGCCCATCCTGGCCCCCGTATAGTTATAGGATTTGGAAAGGGAATAGAATTCCACGCAAACTTCCTTTGCCCCCGGAATGGAAAGAATGGAAATCCCCTGCCTTCCGTCATAAATGATATCCGAATAGGCGTTATCATGGATGATGACCAGTTCATGTGCCTTCGCCCAGGGAATCAGTTCCTCGTAAAAAGAATGGGGGGCGCATTTACATATGGGGTTCATCGGATAGGAAACTATCATAAACTTTGCTTTATCCGCCGTTTCCCCCAACGCCTCCAGATCGGGCAGCCAGTGGTTTTCCTCCGTTAAGGGATAGGTTACCAGCTTCGCTCCCGCCAGAGACGGCCCGATGGCAAAAATCGGATAGCCCGGATCCGGCACGAGGACAATATCGCCTTCATCGCAGAGGGAAAGGCCTACATGGGCGATCCCTTCCTGAGAACCATAGACGGACATGATTTCCTCCGGCTCCAGCTGCACGCCGTAGCGTTTCTGATAGCGGCTGATCACCGCGTCCGTCAGCTCCGGCAGATCCCGAAGCGCATATTTATAATTTTCAGGCTTTCCCGCCGCGCTCACCACTGCGTCGATGATCCTCTGCTGCGGCTTGAAATCCGGTGTTCCCACGGAAAGGTTATACACCTTTCTCCCCTGCCGCTCCAGTTCATTTTTCTTTTCATTTAATGCCTGAAAAATACCTTCCTCATAATCCTTCATTCTGGATGCAAAATGAAGCTCCATGTCTTCCTCCTGTCTGCCGTTCCTTGTTATGCTTCCTCAAAACGGCCTTCCTCATACAGTTTGTTTATTTTTTTAAGATATTCTTTGTATTCCTCAACCACATCCGGCGGCCCGGTAAGCCTGGCCTGGATTCCAAGGCCTGTCAGCCACCCGAAAAACTGTCCGCTAACAGCCACCTTCACCCGGATACGGAAGGTTCCCTCCGCCAGCCTGCGGATGTCCGTTTCTTTTCCGAACCGGTCAATCACCACGCCGATCAGCCTGTCCGCAAACTCCAGGGACACCGTCTCTTCTTTTCCTCCGTACATGCCGAAGGTTTTATTGGTATAAGCGGCGATATCAAAGCTTTTAAAAGCGCTGCCGCCCTCTCTTTCCAATGCCGTCAGCTGGATGGAGCCCATTTTATCCACCCGGTAATGCTTCAGCTGATCCGCTGCCGCATCATAGCCGATGAGATAATAATTTTCATCATTCCAGGACAGCGCCCAGGGGCTGATCACATACCGCTCCCCGCCTTTACGGGGAACCAGCCTCCGATCCAGCGTCCATTCCATATACTGAAAGGAAATCTGTCTGTTTTCCTGAATGGCTCTGTGTATGAAATCCACATTATAGTAAATGCTTTCGTTTTCCGTCTTCACCCTGCCCGCCACATATACCTGGCGCTGCAGCTGCGTCGCTTCCTTGGCGCCGACGAACTGCTCCAGCTTCTGTATCAGTTCCCTGGATTTGCGTTGGGTGATAAAACGGGAGGCCTGAACCACGTCCACCAGAAGCTTCAGCTCAGGAAGCTCAAATTCCCGGGAACCCATATAGTAGCCGCTGCCGGCCTTATTTTTCACATGGACGATATCATAACCGAAATCCATGAGCCGGGCAATATCATCATAGATACTTTTCCGTTCCGCGCTGATATCCCACCGGGCAAGGCGCTCAATGAGCTGCTGGGAATTGAGGAAATGCTCCTCGTCGGTTTCTTCCCGCAGGATTTTCAGCAGGTAAAGCAGCTTCAGCTTCTGATTCGATGATTTTGGCATGGCAAATCCCCGCACTACTCACAAAAAAGAGCGGGACATCCCCACTCTTTTGGTTAAACGTAAACATTTCTCCTGGTTTTCTGTCAGGACTGCGTTCCCGGCGCCTGTGCTTCTTCTGTCCCCCGGGTCAGGGCTTCCGCAGCCTCCCTGGCATTTTTCTTCTTCCGCATGGTGATGCCGATTGCAACGGCAATAACAGCCAGCACTGCAATCAGCACAAAAAGCAGTAAATAGGATAAAAATGAATTTAAAAATAATGTAAAATCAGCCATTTGCTTCAAACCCCTTGCCTGAATCACAGGCTTTCGATTTCGGCGCGGTGTTGCCCCGCGGTCTTATTTATCATAACATTTATTGGTACAGGCCGTCAAGAGGGGGAGTGAGATTCCGGGGTCCGGGAGCAGGTTGGTGCCGTCGGCGGCGGTGGTGGCCAGGGTGTCGCAGCGTTCGTTTTCGGGGTGGCCGTCGTGGCCTTTGACCCAGGTAAAAGTGACGGTGTGGGGGGCGGCGGCTTTCAGGAGGCGTTTCCAGAGGTCTACGTTTTTAACGGGGCCGGAGGCTCCTTTCCAGTTTTTTTTGAGCCAGCCGTCTATCCAGTGTTTGTTGAAGGCGTCCGTTACGTATTTGGAGTCTGAGATAACCTCAGCCTCACAGGGGCGGTTGAGAGCTTCCAGCCCGGCTATGACCGCCATGAGCTCCATGCGGTTGTTGGTGGTTTTGATATAGCCGCCGGAGAGTTCTTTTTCGTGCAGGTTCCCTTTCTGATCCACGTATTGGAGAATGGTTCCGTAGCCGCCGGGGCCTTCCGGGTTTCCTCTTGCGGCTCCGTCTGTGTATATGGTTACTTTCATTGATTTTCCCTCATTTCTTGCAATAGTCATTTTTGTCCGGCCGTCAATGTATGGTATTTTCCGCCGTTACGTCCAGTTTCCGGTTTCCAGGAAATGTGCGGCCAGTGCATTGGCTTCTTCAATGATTGCATTTTCATAGCCGATGATGCCGAGCAGGCGTATCGCATTGCGGGTCATTGCTTTTCCGGAACGGAGTATATAATTGAAAAGAATGTCTCCTTCCAAGATTTCTTCTTCAAAATGGTAATTGTCGTAGCAGTCCGCCAGCAGCTCCGTCAGCTCAATGTCATGCGTGGCTGCAAAACAGAGGACGCCGGGGCGGCTGAGACTTCGCAGGATCTGGGTGGAGGCGGCGATCCGTTCCACGGTGTTGGTGCCCCGCAGGACCTCGTCCACAAAACAGAGGACAGGGGCGCTGCCTTCCCTTGCCGCATCCAGAATCCGTTTCAGGGATTTGATTTCCACAATATAGTAGCTTTCCCCGCCTTCCAAATCGTCACGCAGGGCCATGGAGGTCATGATGCGGTACAGGCTCCCCGAATAAAAATCGGCGGTGCAGGTGTGGATTGTCTGGGCCAGCAGTGCATTCAGAGCCACGGCCTTCAGAAAGGTGGATTTTCCGGAGGCGTTGGAGCCGGTGACCAGGATTCCCTGCTTTGCCAGAATATCATTTTTCACAGGCTCTTCCAGCAGCGGATGATAGAGTCCCCTGATTTCAAGGCGTACGCTTTCCCTGCTGTCCTCCGTCAGGCGCGGGCTGCACCAGCCGGAAGCCAGGGACGCACGGTAGGAGGCGATGGCTATGCAGGCTTCCGTTTTTCCGGCAATGGTGATCATTCTGTCGATGTCCGGCAGGTGCTTCCTGACCTCCTTAAGCATGGTGTTGAAGCAGATGAGATCCAGGTGAAGGAGCATATTTACATAGTCCAGTATCAGGGACAGGGGATCTCCCGCCGTATCGCTTCCGCGCATGCCGAGCATGGCGCTGTAACGGAATTTGCCGAATTTGCCCTCCAGTATTTTCATTTCCTCCCATTCCTCTTTCAGCACGGGGATGTCCATTTTCCTGATCCGGGCCGAAAAATCCAGTATCCGGCGGACATAGGCAAAGCTGGTAAGATAAGGCTCGATTTCATGCTTCTGTTTCATATAGCCGAAAATATTTACCGTAAAAAGAAGGAAAAGGAACATCATGCCAATGGGTGGGGAAACGATAACCATGCCAATGGCCGGAATGAGCAGAAGATCGCAGATTATATGGGAAATGCTGCTGCGCTCTCCCAGATTGTCAAGGTAATTCAGATAATCATAGACGGAATATTTTCCGCTTCTGCCCAGCTGCATATAGGCATACTGCAGCTGTTCACGCATCTGCTCCTGCTGCCCGAAGCAGGTAATTTTTTCTTCCATGGCATCCAGCGCCTTTGCATCTTTCAGCTTCGGGGTCCTCAACAGATAATAGAGATATTCCTGTCCGGCGGAGGAATAGGTCTGGTTCATCCGGAAAAAAAGCTGATCCATGCCAAGATCGTTCCAGGTGATGTCATCTACCTGCTCCGGCTCCTGATGCATGGAAAAATAGCCGGGTATGCTGGAAAGCTCCTCGTCCGAATAGTCCCTGTCCGGCACTGCGCCGAAGCCGTCATGTATTTTCCGCTTCTGCCTGCGCTGCTTTACGCGTTCATCCGCCGCTCCCTTTATAAATACGGCCAATACGGCCGCTATGACGAGCACCAGTATCATAAACGATTCCATATGCAAGTTCCTCCTGCTTTTTAAAGCACAAATTCTTCTCCGCGTCTGCTGATGTCAACGATTTGCGCCGCATGCTGCCGTCCGGTCTGTGTTTCCTTATATTTGGAAATATAGCCGTATTCCTCCCACATATGCATGGGGAATACGTGGGTTGCCGATGTCTTCTGGAGAAAATAATCCATCCCCAGGCCATACGCCGCTTCCAGCCTGGGATCAAGCGGTACGAAAGCCGCGTCAAAGCGTTCTCCTGCAATGCTGTCGATTTCCCGCCTGAAGCCGGTCTCCATATTCCGGTTCCAGCTCGCGGGCTCCCCTTCCCAGTGCCACCAGTTTAAATCCCCTGCATGGTAAAAGTTCTTCCCCTCCGCTTCCACAAGAAACGCAACGCCTTCATCCGTGGATTTCAGCGTACGGACTGTTACAGCCTGGCTTTCCCCGCCATAACCGGTCTGTTCATGCGCCTTCATCACCGTTACATCAGACAGCGCCTCCGGATCCGCCTTTTTGCGGAGCAGATAGTCGGGCTTGAGCTTGATATCATTTCCGAAAAAATAATGTATATGAGGATATTCCTTCCGCAGCTCCAGAATTCTCAGGCTGAAATGGTCCTGATGCTTATGGGAAGCAAATACCAGTATTGTTTTCTCCTTATCCCACGAAGGAAGCTCTCCTGTAAAATAGTCAAACAGCAGCACATGTTTCTCCAGCTCCACGCAAAAGCCGCTGTGCGCGATATAAGTAATTTTCATAGCCATTCCTTTCCTGTCCTTTTCCTATAAACCATCCGCAGGCCGGCTTGCCGGCAGCACCTGAAGCGCCTTAAAAGCTCCTGATTTTATCAGAGCCGTCGTCAATGGTTTTCCGGATGGAACGGACCACCACATAGTAGCCGTAGCTGCTGTTCACCTCAACGTATACCCTGTCCCCTTCCCGGTGTCCCAGAAGCGCCCTGCCAATGGGGGATTCCGTACTCACCAGGCCTTCCAGGGAATTTCCGCGCATGGTGGTGACGATTTTCATCGTTTCCGTTGTACCATCCTCTTCAAAGAACAGCTCCACCGTATTGTTTACACCGATCTCGTCCTCTTTGGAATCGTCGGATATCACCTCCGCCGTCTTGATCATCCTCTCCAGGAAACGGATTCTGCTTTCATTCCGGTTCTTCTCTCTTTTGGCCGCATAGTATTCAAAATTTTCACTTAAGTCGCCCTGGGCCCTGGCTTCCTTCACCGCCTCCAGCGCCTCCTTGCGTACTACCAGCTTCCTGTATTCAATCTCTTCCTTCATTCTTTTGATATCATTTTCTGTCAACTGGTTATGCATATTATCACTCCTTTTCAGGCCACAGTTTTGCCCAGGCCCAACTGCGGCTGCCTCCCGCCATTCAAAATCGCTGCGCGGTGGGCCGGCTGCCTGCCGCCGCTATACATTCGTTGAACTGTAATCTTTTTATCACTTCGGCAGCTCTGTTCTATACATTTGCCGCCCAATAAGCTTCCGGGATATTGTACCATACATTTTTCCATCTGTTTATCCTTCCCGGAAAAATTTATAAAAATTTATGTTTTCCCTGCCATTCCCTTGTCGGTTAAAATGCTGTTCTGTCAAAAAAGAGCCTCCGCGGTCACATGGACGGCAGAGGCTCTTTTCATAAGCTTCTTTATTATGTAATTATCAGCAGCTGTGAGGAATCCGGGCAGATAACTGTTTCCCCCTCACAGTTGCAATTATCTCATGACGATTCCGCATGGATTTCCGCCATAAATGTGAAATTGCCGTTTTGCTGATTACAGGAAAATATATTTCAGAATAAACAGGACTGTAAGCACATACATCAGGATGCTGATCTTCTTGTCCTTTGCTTTTCCTGTCAGCAGGTTCAGCAGTGTCCAGGAAATAACGCCGATGGCGATACCTTCGGAAATGCTGTATGCCAGAGGCATAGCGATAATGCACAGGAATGAGGGAATCGCTTCCGACATATCTTCAAAGTTGATCTTCACAACCGCACCCATCATATAGAAGCCTACAATGATCAGTGCAGGAGCTGTTGCAAAGGAAGGGATGGTAAGGAACAGGGGTGAGAAAATCAGCGCAAGCAGGAACAGAAGTCCTGTGGTAATCGCTGTCAGGCCCGTACGTCCGCCTTCTGTTACACCGGATGCACTTTCTACAAAGGTGGTGGTGGTGGAAGTACCGAAAATAGCGCCGACGCTTGTTGCCACTGCATCTGCCATCAGGGCGCCCTTAATCCTGGGCAGCTTGCCATCCTTGTCCAGCATATCGGCCTTGGATGCTACACCGATCAGTGTTCCCAGCGTATCAAACAGGTCAACAAACAGGAACGCAAACATTACTACAATAAAATCAAGAATCCGGATTCCTGAGAAATCTGCCTTGAATACCTGGCCGAAGGTCTGGCCGAAGGAAGAAAAGTCAAAGCTTACGATTGCGGAAGGGATTACGGAATACATGCCTGCATCCGGATTGGGAACGTAAATGCCAACCAGTTCGCAGATAATTCCCAGTATCCATGTAATAATTATACCTAAAAGGATGCCGCCCTTTACTCTTTTTACAAGAAGAATGGCAGTAATCAGAACGCCAATCAGGGCCAGGATAGCGCCGATACCGATGGAATGGAAGGTATCTCCCTTGAAGGACTGATAGGTAAGCAGTGTTGCATCGCTGTTTACAACGATTTTAGCATTCTGAAGTCCGATAAAGGCGATGAAAAGTCCGATACCAACGCTGACTGCGGATTTCAGGGTCATGGGAATGGCATTGAAAATCGCCTCACGCACATTGGTAAGAGAAAGTATGATAAATATAATACCTTCTACAAATACCGCCATTAAAGCGATCTGCCAGGAATATCCCATATTCAGTACTACGGTATAAGCAAAATAAGCATTCAGGCCCATACCGGGAGCCAGTGCAAACGGATAGTTTGCGAACAGTGCCATCATGGCTGTGCCGACAAATGCAGCAAGCGCAGTTGCGATCAGAACCGCATGAGCATCCATTCCCGCCGCGGAAAGAATGTTGGGGTTAACCGCAAGGATGTAAGCCATTGTCATGAACGTGGTAATACCGGCCATGATTTCTGTCTTCACATCGGTTTTGTTTTCCTTCAGTTTGAAGAACTTTTCTAACATCTCCCTACCTCCTAAGATTGTGTTAAATAGTAGTGTAATAAATTAAAGAACACGTTACTAATTGTATACTGAAATCCAATTTTTGTCTATGCCCTTTTGTCGAATTCCGTCGGCGAATTCTGGCGTCAGAGGTCCTTTTCAGCAGATGATCCAGATGCCGCCTTTCTCACGGAAAGTGTAAAAGCAGTCCTGTCGCAAAAAAATTCCGGCGCAGCTGTCCCTAAACTGAGCAGCCGCGCCGGAACCCGTATTTTGTTATTCGGCGCTGAGCCTGGCAATGATCTCATTTGCCTTTGCATAAAGCGCTTCCACATCGTCACAGCAGAGGAACCTGCCGTCATAGTAAAGAATCCGTCCGTCAATCATGGTCATTTTTACGTTCTGCTTGCTTCCGCTGTAAACGATATTCTTGGCAATGTTGTTAAGCGGCTGCATGTTCGGCTGATGCAGATCGATCATGATGATATCCGCCTTCTTGCCCTCTGCCAGGATGTCACAGTCCGTAAGCCCCATGGCCTTCGCCCCGTTGACCGTGGCCATTTTCAGCACTTCCTCCGCGTCCACTGCAGAAGCATCCTTTTCCTTCAGCTTGGCAAGGCCCGTGGTCAGGAACATTTCACGGAACATATCCAGACAGTTGTTGCTGGAGGCGCCGTCCGTGCCTATCCCCACATTGATTCCCTTTTCCAGGAAACGGGTAATCGGCGCCACGCCGCTGGCCAGCTTCGTGTTGGAGCCAGGGTTGGTTATAATATGCAGCCCCTTTTTCGCGAACAGATCCATATCCTCTTCCGTGAAATGAACGCAGTGATAGCCGCCTCCGCCATAATCAAACAGTCCCAGGGAATTCAGGAACTGCGGCGGAGTCATGCCGTAGCGCTCCAGACACTCGTCCGTCTCCGTCCTTGTTTCAGAAATATGGGTAAAAAGAGGCGCCTTATATTTGTGCACCATTTCCGACACCTGCTCCAGCAGCTCCTTGGAACAGGTGTACTCCGCATGGACGCCCAGCATATAGGAAATCAGCGGATGCATCCGGTTCAGAGTCAGGTAGCGTTCCTCCATCACCTCAAGCGCCGGGCCGAATTTGTTCAGACCGCTTACCAGCACACAGCGCATTCCCATATCCACACATGCCCGGGCGATATCCTTCGGTGACAGGTACATGTCAAATACAGAGGTTACGCCTGTGGTCAGATATTCCAGGATGGCCAGCTGCGTCAGATCGTAATTATCCTGCTCCGTCATTTTCGCTTCCAGAGGGAAAATCTTTGTGTTCAGCCATTCCTGCAGCGGCATGTCATCCGCAAAGGAACGCATGGCCACCATGGCCGAATGGGTATGCGCATCCTTAAAGCCGGGCATGAGCACATTTCCCTCACAGTCAATTTCCTTATCCACAGCCAGGCCGGGGATGCCTGTCCTTTTACAGAACGCATCCAGATCCGTACCGTCTCCCACATAGAGAATCCTGTCGTTTTCCACCCAGATTTCCCCTTCCAGCAGACTGCAGCCTTCCGCCATTGTCATGATTCTGGCATTGTACAAACGTATTTTCATGTTAAAATTTTCTCCTTATTTATTATAGCCGAAGCGCTCTCTTCGCCGCGCGGCCTTTCTTCCCTGCAGAAAGCTCCCGCCCGCAGCATTCCCGCTACAGATTGTCCGGGCCGAACCCTTCCGGCAAAAGCTCCTTCAGCTTGAAAACCCTGTAATCATCTTCGGAAACCGCTGCGATTACCTCAAAGGTTTCCGGATTGCAGAACTCCATCATCACCTGACGGCACACGCCGCAGGGCATGGTATAATCCGAAAGCGCCCCCTGCCTCCCGCCGGCAATGGCAATCGCCCGGAATGCTCTCACACCCTCGCTGATGCCCTTGAAAAAAGCCGTCCTTTCCGCACAGTTGGTTGGGGTAAACGCCGCATTTTCAATATTGCAGCCGGTAAAAATAAGCGGCTTTCCATCCTGTTCATAGGCTGCAAGCAGCGCGGCCCCCACATAAAAGCCCGAATACGGCGCATAGGCATTTTCCCGCGCCCGAATCGCTTCTTTAATCAAATTACGATAGTCTGTCATCTCCATCTCCCCGTTTTGCAGCCGTTATTTTAAGGCTGCGCCGAATTTTTTCACGGATTCCGTCACCAGGGCCTTGAACTTGGGAGCCGCCGCATTGGCCGCTTCCTGCACTTCCTCGTGGGTAAGCGGGTTATCCGTCATGCCTGCCGCCAGGTTGCATACGCAGGAAATGCAGCAGATTTTCATTCCCATGTGATTGGCTGCAATGGCCTCCACAACAGTGGACATTCCCACGGCATCCACACCCAGCTTGTGAAGCAGCTGAATTTCTGCCGGCGATTCAAAGGACGGTCCCGTAAGCTGGGCATAAATCCCTTCCTTCAGGGAAATTCCCTGCTCCTTCGCAGCTTCCCTGATAAGCTCCTGCAGATCCTCGTCATACACGTGCGTCATATCCGGGAAACGCACTCCCAGCTCGTCAATGTTGGCGCCAATCAGCGGGTTGGGCGCCCAAAGGGAAATATGATCCTTAAGCATCATAAAATCCCCTGCCGTAAAGGAAGGATTAATTCCGCCGGATGCATTGGTCAGAAACAATACCTTCGCACCCATCAGCTTCATCAGCCTGGTGGGAAGCACCACATCGGAAATCGGATACCCTTCATAATAGTGGACCCTGCCCTTCATGCAGACCACCGGCACATCTTTCACATATCCGAAAATAAATTTCCCGGCATGTCCCGGAACGGTGGAAACAGGGAAGCCTTCTATCTCATGATAGTCAAGCTCCGCCTCCACTCTGATATCATCCGCATAATCGCCCAGCCCGGAGCCGAGCACAATGGCAACCTCCGGCTGGAAATCAATCTTACGTTTACAGCTGTCGTAGCATTTCAACAATTTATCATATACGGGATTCATAGATAAGCCTCCTTTATTATGGTTATTCTGGCCCGCATAAGCCATATAATGTATCATTATAGCAGAAACCCCTGCCAATTCCTAGTGAAAAAACCGGAAGGCACCGCTGTGGATACGCATTTCCACAGCCGCCTTCCGGTTTTTACTTTTCCTTATTAAATGATGATGCATACCATCCCGCCATTGCTGTCGTTGACGATCTTCTGCATGGTCTCCTGCAGCTTCACCTGGCTTTCATCCCCGATCATGGCGATCTTGCTTGTAATGCCGTCATTGACCAGCTGTTCCACCGTTTTGCCGAAAATATTGGTTTCCCAGATACCGTCTGAGTCCTTCTCCGCATCCGCGATATAGCTGATCAGATCCTCTGCCTGTTCCTGGGTACCCACAATCGGCGCGATTTCCGTGATGACGTTGGCCTTTATCATATGGATGGACGGGCTTTCCGCCCTGATCTTCACACCGAACTTGTTGCCGTGCTTGATGACCTCCGGCTTCTCCAGCCTAATCTCCGCCCGCTCCGGCGTTACGACCCCGTAGCCCTTCAGCCGCACGGATTCCATGGCGTGAAGCACCTTCGTATATTCCCTGCGCATTCTGGACATTTCCTTTAATACGGAAATAAGCTGATATTCGCTGGCCACATTTTCTCCGATAAGCTCGCTTAACATCTCGTAGTAATATTTATCGTCCACATCCAGAACCACCCGGATGCTGCCGTCCGCCATATTGATTTTTTCCACAATGCAGCGCTTGATATATTCGCTGTCCAGCGCCACCTGGGTTTCCACCACATCCTTGACCGTATCAATGCCTTCCATCATCGTGCGCACCTTTTCGATGAGATCCGCTTTCAGCTTATGGGTATTGGGAAGCATTTCCACCCATTTCGGCATATAGAATTCGATCATGGTCACCGGGAATTCGTAAAGCACCTTTTCCATTATCTGGTTGATGTCATCACGCTTCAGCTGTTCACAGTTGACGGGAAGCGCCGTTACATGGTATTTTTCCTGGATCTGCGCCGCTGTGTGCTGGGCCTCTTCCCCATAGGGCCTTTGGGAATTCACCAGAACAAGGAAAGGCTTATGGAGCTTTTTCAGTTCCTGGATGGTCCTCTCCTCCGGCGGTATGTAGTTTTCTCTTTTCAGTTCCCCGAAGCTGCCGTCTGTGGTCACCACGATTCCTATGGTGGAATGATCGTTGATAACCTTCTTGGTGCCGATCTCCGCCGCCTGAGTGAACGGAATCTCATATTCAAACCAGGGGGTTTTTACCAGCCGTTCTTCATCGTCCTCCATGTGCCCGGCCGCACCGTCCACCATGAAGCCCACACAGTCCACCAGGCGCACCTTTACGTTCACATCCCCGCTCAGCGTGATCTGGGCAGCTTCCTTGGGAATGAATTTGGGTTCTGTTGTGGTAATTGTTTTCCCGCCTGAGCTTTGAGGCAGTTCATCCTGCGCGCGTACCTTTTCTGCTTCGTCCGTAATGTAGGGCAGCACCAGCAAATCCATGAAGCGTTTGATAAAGGTGGACTTTCCGGTTCGCACCGGTCCCACCACACCGATGTAGATTTCTCCGCCGGTTCTTAACTGAATGTCTTTGTATAAATTTTGTGTATGCAAAGTGTCCATAAAAAAATCCCCTTCCGCTGTGCCTAGCTGTTACAAATATATGCAGCGGAAGGGAATGAATATGACTAAAAAAACAGGAATGGAAGCCGGCTGAGATAAGGCTTATTTTACAACAATACGTTTGAAGTTTTTCTTGCCGCGTTTCAGGACCTTTCCTTCCCCGTGGAAATCTTCTCCTGCAAAAACAGCCTTGATGTCAGTTACCTTTTCTCCATCCATGGATACGCCGCCCTGTTCCACCGCGCGGCGGCCCTCGGAACGGGAGGCTACCAGGCCGGATTTAACCAGCAGGTCCAAAATATCAATGTTGCCTTCGCTAAGGTCTGCGGCCGTCAGCTCTGCGGTGGGCATTTCTGCCGCATTCCCGCCGGTAAAGAGCGCTCTTGCGCTTTCCTGGGCCTTCGCAGCCTCCGCCTCGTCATGCACCAGCTTGGTCAGCTCAAATGCCAGGATTTCCTTGGCCTGGTTGAGCTGGCTGCCTTCCCATTTGTCCATTTCATCGATCTGCTCGATGGGAAGGAAGGTAAGCATACGCAGGCATTTCAGGACGTCCGCATCGTCGATATTTCTCCAGTACTGGTAGAAATCAAAGGGTGAAGTCTTGTTGGGATCAAGCCATACGGCTCCCTTCTGGGTCTTGCCCATCTTCTTTCCTTCGGAATTCAAAAGCAGGGTAATGGTCATGGCGTATGCATCCTTGCCCAGCTTTCTGCGGATAAGCTCCGTACCGCCCAGCATGTTGCTCCACTGATCATCGCCGCCGAACTGCATATTGCAGCCGTATTTCTTGTACAGCATGAGGAAATCGTAGCTCTGCATGATCATGTAGTTAAATTCCAGGAAGCTCAGCCCCTTCTCCATACGCTGCTTGTAGCATTCCGCCCTCAGCATGTTATTTACGGAGAAGCAGGCGCCTACCTCACGCAGCAGCTCCACGTAGTTCAGATCCAGCAGCCAGTCCGCATTGTTTGCCAGAATTGCCTTTCCTTCTGAAAAATCAATAAACTTGCTCATCTGCTTCCGGAAGCATTCGCAGTTATGGTCAATGGTTTCCTTTGTCATCATGGTACGCATATCGCTTCTTCCGGAAGGATCCCCGATCATGCCGGTGCCGCCTCCCAGCAGGGCAATGGGCTTGTTTCCAGCCATCTGAAGACGCTTCATCAGGCAAAGCGCCATGAAATGCCCTACATGGAGACTGTCCGCCGTAGGGTCAAATCCAATATAAAAAGTAGCCTTTCCTTCATTCACCAGTTCCCTGATTTCTTCTTCGTCCGTCAGCTGCGCCAGAAGTCCGCGTGCTCTTAATTCTTCAAATACCTTCATTTTTCATTCTCCTTTTGTAACTGTCCGGTAACCCACAGTTACCTCTTTCACATTTTTCTCAGGCCGCCGCCAGGTTTTCCGCTCGTATTTCTTCCTTAAATCAACCCTGCTGCAAACAACGTGGTCTTTGATCCTCGCGGCAGTCGCCAAATATCCATGCAAGCATGGCTGCTTGGCTCGTTGCCCGCGAAAATAAAAAAATCCCTTTTTCCGTCATATCCGGAAAAAAGGACGAGTGTCTGTTACCCGTGTTACCACCTTCATTCGCAGCCAGCTCACACTGTCTGCCTCTTCGAGTACGACTGTCCTGTCTCCGGCCTGCAGTCCGGCCAACATCAGCGATACTCTTCGCAGGATAACGGTTGCTTTCCGTCGCAGCCTACTCTCTTAACGATTTGGGTGCGAAACTCCGGGATGTATTCGGGAAAGTATCTCCTGCGCCTCTCATCTGCCGGCTGCTTTCTGTAGGTTCTTCTTTTCCTTACTTCTTCCCATCACAGTTTTTAGAAAATGATTCATTTGCTATAAACTATCGTTAATGTATCACAAACCTTCCGGGCTGTCAACCCATGTTACTCTAAAAACTTGCAAAAGCCGCCGGAACTGACTATAATATAGATGCAGTCAGTTCCGGGAGGAGTGCGGCGGCGTTTTCCTTTGGGAAGCCGCTTAGTATCGCCGGTGTCCGGTCTCACACTTATGAATCCCGAGAACACGCGGCGGCTGGCTGCCCTGTAATTACTGTAAAATAAAAAAATCACCGTACCCCGGTGATTTTTTTATTTTCTTACGTTTCCATATGCCGTCTGTTCCCTGATTCTTCGGAAAGGGGCAAGGAACCTGTTGATATGCGCCCCGATCAGGAAAAGGTAGAAGCAGAAATAAAGCCAGAGCATTACGATGACGATTGTGGTAAGGCTGCCGTACATGTCAAATCCGTTAAAGTGCTGGACGTAAACAGAAAAGCCCCAGGAAAAAATATTCCAGGTGGTTGCGGAAAATACGGCACCGGGAATCTGGTGGGAAAATTTCAGCTTGCAGTTGGGTATATAGGTATACATCACCGCAAATATCAGGATCATGACGCACCAGGAAAAAAGCCCCCTGAAATGCAGCAGCAGCGCGAAGAGATCCTCCATCTGGGGCACATGCCGCACAATGGTGTCCGCCAGCAGATTTCCGAATACCATTACAATCAATAAAAATATGATGGTAATCAGAAAAATAATCAGGTAAAAGGAGGCTATAATTCTCTGCAGCACATAGTTCCGGTCCTCCACCACGCTGTTCATGGCATTCAGCCCGCGCATCAGCGCCAGCACGCCCTTACCCGCGGACCAGATAGTCACAATCGCCGCGGCGCTCATGATTCCAAAGGAATTGTCATAAATGCTCGCAATCAAAGAGGACAGCAGGGGAGAAATCGTTGTTGGCAAAAGCAGGACAGCCTTTGTCAGATCGGATTCCTTCAGCGGCGTATAAGGTATGATGGAGCAAATCAGCATGACCATGGGGATCAGGGACAGAAAAAGGAAAAAGGCGGTGCTGGCCGCATATGCATTCACATTTGCACGGGACATCTGTCTTCCAAACCCTCTCAGAATCCTGTAAATTCTCATTGACCGCTTTTCCTTTCCTGCGTTTTATTTTGTAATCTGCTTATGGCATTTATTCCCGCGAGCAACGAGCCAAGTAGCCATGCTTGCATGGATATTTGGCGACTGCCGCGAGGGGTGCTATGTGCCAGTGGCACATGTTTTGCACCGACCGAAGCGGAGCGTAGACCAAATACCCCGCTGCTCTGCAGCGCTGCAAGTTTGATACCTTGTTGCTTGCAGCGGGGTATTTGATTGCGGGGGCTGTCCATTTCTGATATAATGACAGAAGCATAGTAATTCGGAACAGGATAACAGCCATGTTATCCTGATTCTTTTATTTCACAGGGAAGCGCATCCTGTGAAATCCAGCCATGGCTGCGGCTGCGGGGGAGGTCGGCGGATGAAAAGGTATGCATTGGATCAGAAGATGAAAAGAATGTTCACGGCCGCATTTCTGGTGGTCCTGCTGCTTGCGGCGGGGCTGTTTGCAGGGATCAGCGGCAGCATGTACCGCAAGCAGGCCTATCAGTTCTGCGTCAGCCAGGTGGAGCTGAACCTGAATATCCTGGACAGCAGGCTGCAGCAAATCCAGACAAAGCAGCGCGTCCTTGCGGCGGATTCTGTAATCCGGAACGCTGTGGAATACCAGGTGGAAAATGAAACGGTGGACTATTCCATAGAGCTGTACCATCAGAGGGATGTGGCGGATAAGCTGTATATGCTGTCCGAGAACCCGGAGATTGAAAATGCATACATTGTAAGCGCAGACGGCCGATGCCTTTACAGCTACCGTGCCTCCGTAAGGAAGGATTACAATTTGATGCAGGAGGAGTGGCTGAAGGATATTGTGGATTCCATCTACCTGAACACCTCCTATGTGTCCGGAATGCATGACAAGCGGTATCTGCTTACGGAACAGAAAAATGAGTGTATCTCCATGGTCATGCCCATCACAAGGGAGAACCAGTATGCGTTTTCGGCGGCGGCCTACCTTGTCTGTGATATTGATCCCATGGCTGTCCTGCAGTCCTCCAGGTCGGAGGACGGCGGAGTAGGCCTGGCGCTGGCCGCCTCCGGCCGGCTGCTTTATGCAAAGGAAAGCAGGCACCTGGCAGAAGAAGAGGAAGAACAGATCCTGGCGCGGATTGATGAGGAAAAGTCCTCGTTTCAGCTGGGCGGGGATCCCTGGGGAACGGACCGCCTGGTGGTGGTGATGAAATCCACAGCATCAACCGGAAGCTGTCCTGCATTCTGGCAGGAATCCTGCTGCTATCCGTCCTGCTGGTTGCCCTCGTATCCAGAATCGTGTCAAAGAGCATACTGACGCCGATGAACAGACTGGTGGACTGTTGCAACCAGGTGGCGGTGGGTAATTATGAGGTGGAGTTCCCGGAGGGAAAGAGCGAGGAAATCCATGTGCTTTCCCAAACGGTACAGACCATGATCCACAATGTATTCCGGCTTTCGGAGAAGGTGGTGGAGGAGGAAAAGAAGCTGTCGGAGGAACAGCTGAGGGCGCTGCAGCATCAGATCAATCCTCATTTTCTGAACAATGTGCTGCAGCTGATAAAGGGAATGGCGGTGGAGGGGAAAAAAACAGAGGAAATATCAAGGCTTTCCACGCTGCTTGGCAAAATCCTTGCATATTCGGTATATCAGCCCTATGAGGATGTGGAACTGAAGGAGGAGCTGGAGTATGTAAAAAATTATATGGAAATCCAGAACCTCCGCTACGGCGGCCGGATTTTTTATGCCATTGACTGTGAGCCGGGGCTTGAAAATGTCAGGATATCCAAGCTGTTGATCCAGCCGCTGGTGGAAAATGCAATCGAACATGGGATTAAGGGCAAAGGAAGGGGCATGATCAGCATCAGCGCGGAGCGGGAAAGGGACAGCATCTGTATCCTTGTAAATGATAACGGAACCGGCATTCCGGAGCCGGAGCTTGCGGATATGAAGCGGAAGCTGGAGGCGGAGACGGTTTATCTGCAGGAGAAAAGTATCGGAGTACTCAATGTCAACGCCCGGCTGAAAAGAAAATATGGCGGAAGGTATGGGATTGAAGTGATTTCCAGGGAAGGGGCCGGAACGACGGTGATAATCAGGCTGCCGGAGAACGGGGAAGGGAAGGACAATGAAAATATTACTGGTAGATGATGAGATGTTTACGATCAAAATGCTCCAAAATCTGATTCATTGGGAGCAGCTGGGGCTGGAGGTCATGGGCTATGCAAGGGACGGGCAGGAAGCCTTCCATATGATAATGGAGAATCCGCCGGATATCGTGCTGACCGATATTAAAATGGATACCATGAACGGCCTGGAGCTGGTAAAGAAAATCCAGGGCTATTCCCCGGATATCCGCGTCCTTCTCATGAGCGCTTATGCGGATTTCGGCTATGTGAAGGAGGCCATGAAGAGGGGCTGCAGTGATTATATCCTGAAACCGATTGATGAGGCGGAGCTGGAACAGGCCCTGCGTAGGACGGTTGAGGAAATCCGGGGACGCAAGGAGCAGGAGTCGGTCATTAACGAAAGCGAGGCCCAGCTGCGGGCAATGAAGCTATACCAGTATATGAAAAATGGGCGCAGCCTGAACAGTATCCTCAATTTTGAACAGTATCTGCCAGTGGATTTTAACTCTTATTCATTGATGATGGTACGGCTGGAAAATGAAACCATTGACGAATTTAACAGCATCAGCACCATGGAGCCGGTGCAGAGCGGATATCTTACCGGCCTGATGAAGGAGATTCTTTCTGAAAAAACGGAGCATTTTCTCATCTTTGATTACGAGGCCCAGAACTGGTTTCTGCTGCTTGAGGGACTGAACGGACGGGATAAGGCGGCATGCGCCCAGCGCATTCTTGAAATGCTTAAAAGAGAGCTGGATGTCCGCGGTTTTATCTGCTTCAGCACCAGACAGCAGGGACTGGATAAGCTGCCGATGGTTTATGAGGAAGTTACCGCATTGGGCAAATACGGCTTTTTTGTGGGAGAGGAGCCGATACTGGGCTATGATTATAACTGCAGCCAGAAGGAAATGGAAGAAATCCGGACCATAGGAGCCATGCGGGAGCAGGAGCAGAAGGATACGGATATGGCTTCGGGGCAGGGAAAAAGGTACAGTAAGCCTGTAGAGCTGAGCCTGCAGCTGATTGAGGGAAGCTACGACCGGAATATCTCACTGGATGAAATCTGCAGGGAGGCGGCGGTGAGCAGGAACTATTTCTGCTATCTTTTCAAGCGTGAGGTGGGGGTCAGCGTATGGAACTATCTGACACAGCTGCGGATGGAAAGGGCTAAGAAGCTGCTGGAGGAGACGGATTTGAGGAGCTATGAAATCGCTTTTCAGGTGGGCTATGACAATCCCAGTTATTTTTCCAGGATCTTTAAAAAATATGAACAGATGACGCCGAATGAATACCGGGAAAACAGAAAATAGCATTATGTTACGGTGCGGCGGCGTAATATTGTGATATTTTTCCAAAAGAGGACAAATTATCGTGCCGGTCCGCCGAGCACGGTAATTTTTTTCTATATTTAAGGAATATAGTTGATTTCTTCGCGGAGGGAATTTCCCTATAATGAAGCTATCAAAGAAAACGGAGGTGCTCTATGAAAAAGAAAATGTTAGCAGGCATTCTGGCGGCGGCTCTTGTGACGGCAAGCCTGGCGGGCTGCGGCGGGAAAGACAGCACAGATACCGCGTCCGGCGCCAAAGCGGAAACAGCTTCACAGAAGGCGGAGGAAACAACGGCAAAGGCTGAGGAAAAGACGGAGGCGGAACCGGAAGCACAGACGGCGGAGCAGGTTACGCTGCGGCTCATGGCCTATAATGCGGAAGCTACCAGGGCTACTTATCTGAAGTACCTGGAGGAGAAATTCCCCAATATTAAGATTGAGTTTGAATTTGTTTCCCAGGATAATTTTGACAACATCCTCAATACGCAGCTTCAGGCCGGTGAAGGACCGGATATCATCGAGGTGGGCGGGCAGACCAAGCTGCTGGCAAACGCCGGTTATCTGCTGGATTTGACGGATCAGGGCTTTATAAGCAGCTATGCGGACGCCGGCCTGCAGCCTTATACGGTGGACGGTAAAATCTATGCCACGCCGCTTCAGTCATGGTATGAGGGTATTTTCTATAATAAGAAGATATTCCGGGACAACGGCCTGGAGGTGCCGAAAACATGGGAGGAATTCATCGATTTGCATAAGAAGCTGGAGGAAAAGGGGATCAAGGCCCAGACCATGGGCGCCCAGTCCTATGAGCCTATGATGAAGCAGAGCATTGCCCTGGTAAACAATATGTTTTATTCCACGGACGAAAGCAAGGGCTTTGATGAGAAATTCAATGCCGGGGAAGGAAAACTGGAGGAAGCATGGCTTCCGGCGGTTACCGAATGGTATAAGATTATAGAAGCAGGCTGCCTCACCCCTGATATGCTGGGACTCAGCTATGATCAGGCACTGGATGAATTTGCCACAGAGAAGGCCGCTATGTGGGAGTGCGGACCTTGGGCGGTGGAAACCCTGAAAGAGAAGAATCCGGGTCTGGATTTCGGCATGTTCCCTATCCCCGGGCCGGATGCTGATAAACCGGGCTGGCTGGTAGGAGGCCCTGGTTCCGCATTTGCAGTCAATGCAAAATCAGAGCATGTGCAGGAAGCACTTCAGATTCTGGAAGCGACGGCAACACAGGAGGCGCAGCAGGCGCTGGTAAAGGATAATGCAGGCAGCTCCTTTGTCATTGGCGTAGAGGTGGATCTTGGAGATCTTTACACAGACTGTGACGAAGCCTTTAAGGCCGGGCATGTCTATGCACCCTGGACAGCGGTATGGACGAACGGAAACGCGGTAACAGAGGGATATGGAAAATCCCTGCAGGAGGTGCTGGCGGGAACAAAGACGGTTCAGGAAGCGCTGGCTGATGCGGATGCCATTAATGATGACCTGAGGGAAGCCGTGGGCAACTGATTTTTTCATAAAGAAAAGAAAGAGCAAAGGGGATGTCGCAAAGGCATCCCCTGTTAAATGGAAAGGGTACAACATGAAAGGAAATAAGAGGGATAAGATATACCTGTTTATGATACTGCCGGCTTTTATCGGTTTTACCGGACTTTTTATTGTCCCTACGGTGATGAGCTTTTTCTACAGCATGACAAACTGGTCCGTATACAGCCAGGAAATCCATTTTGTGGGGCTGCACAATTACCGGAAGCTGTTCTCCGACGACAAGACAATCGCTCCCATCCTGCACTCAATTAAATATGCCATTCTTATTACTGTAATACAGAATGTGTTTGCCATCGTGCTGGCGGTCCTTCTGAATAAAAAATCAAAAGCGGCAAACTTTGTGAAATCCATTACATTCCTTCCTGCCGTGCTGAGCATCATGGTGGTGGGCTATCTGTTCCAGTATATTATGACCTCTGCGGACGGCGGGCTTTTAAACAGCATCCTTATGTTTTTCGGGGGAAAACCGGTAAACTGGCTGGGAGACAGCAAAATAGCGTTATATTCCGTGCTCATCACCCAGGTCTGGCAGTGGACCGGGTGGTCGATGGTCATCTATATCGCCAATCTGAAAAGCATCGATTCCGCCTTGTATGAGGCGGCAAATATTGACGGCGCCGGGCCGGTACAGCTGTTTTTCCGGGTGACGCTGCCTCTTCTGCATCCAGCGACGTCCTTTAACGTCCTGATGAGCCTGATCGGCGGCATGAAGATGTTTGACGCGGTGTTTGTCATGACCAAGGGCGGCCCCGGCTATGCTACGGAAACGATTATGACCACCATGATAAGAGAAGGGTTCAACAGCGGGCGCAATGCCTATGCCTGCGCTTTTGCGGTAGTTTTTTTCATATTGGTATTTCTGTTTTCCAGGGCTGTGACCTGGTTCCTGGATAAATGGGAGGAGGCGGTTCAAGGATGACGAATATAAAAAAGATATCGGGAAAAATACTGTATGCCATTTTTCTGCTCCTGCTGTCCATTATTATGCTTCTCCCTGTTTACTATCTGCTTATCACGACCTTTAAGACCCCGGCAGAAGCGGCAGCTAGCCCTCTGGGGCTTCCACGGCATCTGACCTTTGACAATTATGTAAATGCCATCGGGGCCATGCACTATGGCCGTTCCCTTGCAAATAACCTGATCATTGCGGTGGTATCCGTCATCTGCCTGATTATTTTTGCTTCTATGGCGGCTTATGTTGTGGCGAGAGGCAAGCGGCGGATATTCCGTTTTATGTATTCCGTATTTATGGTAGGGCTGATCATTCCCTTCCAGACCTCCATTATCCCCCTGTATAAAATCATTTCCGGGATGAGCCTGATGAACCGCCATCTGGGAGTTATTCTTGTGGACGTGTTCTGCATTAACCTGCCCCTTTCCATTTTCCTGATGAAGGGCTTTATCAATACGGTGCCCGCCGAACTGGAGGAAGCGGCGCTGATAGACGGAAGCGGGATATTCCGCTGCTTCTGGAAAATAATTTTTCCCCTTTTAAAGCCTATCGTGTCCACCGTAGCGATATTGGATACCCTGGCTATCTGGAATGATTTTATGACGCCGCTTTTGTTTCTGCAAAGTCCTGAAAAACAGGTGCTTTTACAGCAGGTATACCGTAATGTGGGACCGTTTTCCACGAATTGGACGGCGTTTTTCCCCATGCTTGTGGCGGCAACCCTGCCGCTGGTCATTTTCTATCTGATTATGCAGAAGCAGATCATTGAGGGCGTCGTTGCAGGCGCAGTGAAGGGGTGAGTGCGCCCGAAGTAAAAAGCGGATGATTTTGGCGTGCACAGCTGTAATGGACGGAAACAGAAGATATAAGACGGTGAAGTACCTGCAGGAAAAGCAGTGGAGTGCCGGATCTCCGGTTATGCTGAATAAAGGCGCTGTTTTAAAGGATACAGTGACCGGTAACCATATATTGCAGCTGCAGTTTATCTGCCTGGCTGAAAAGGAAATAAGAGAGGCAGTCGTTGAGATTGCCTGCCTTGATTTTTGGGGGAAATGCATTGAAACCTTGGACTATACATATACAGACCTGAAGACGGGCCGGAACGAGCTTTTTGGCGACAGGGCTCCGGTTTTTTTCAGCAATGCAAAAGCAAGAAATTTCGAAATCAATATAAAGGAAATAACTTTTCAGGACGGAACGCGCAGCAGGGCAGAATATAAGCTCAGCGCTGCGGGATCATTCTGCTTTGCTTCCTTTAATATATCAGTTTCCGGAATTTCAATGTGAAGGTGGTAAGGATGTGGGGATCGCTTTTGAGTAAGATATCGCCGCCAAGCTGGTTTGCGAGGCTTTTGGCGATGGTCAGGCCGAGTCCTTACCCTGTATTTCCTGGTTCCGGGAATCCTCCAGGGTGAAGAGACGGTCGAAAATCCGGGAGAAGGCTTTGTCGATACCTTTGCCCTTGTCGGATATGTCGATATAGACATACTTTTCGTCCGAATGAAGAAAAACTCCCAGATATTTGCCGTCCCCGCCATAACGGACGGCATTTGACATGAGATTTTCCAGAATCCGTCCCAGGGCGTCCCTGTTTCCCATAATGCACACGGATTGCTCCGGGATATCAACTTCTACCTGGAAATTTTTCTGGGTCAGCAGCTCATAGAAATCAAGAACCGCTTCCCGGCAGCAACTGTCGTCCGTGAAAACCATGACTTTTTCATCACTTCCCGATACAAGGCTCTCCTCCAGCTTGTCGCTCGCTTCCTTCAGCCTTGCGTGTATCCCTTTTTTAAAATGGAACCGCTGGTAAAGGATAATGGAAAAAAGAAGGATAATGCAGAGAATGAGAAGAAATATGATTGCAGCTTCGCTCATTTGAATTCTCCTGACTTGTAACCGATACCCCACAACGTAATCACATATTTGGGAGAACGGGGGTATCTTCAATTTTATTCCTCAGCCGGCTGATATGGACGTTAACCGCGTTTTCATCGCCAAGATAGGCGTCATTCCAGATGAGGGAATAAATCTGTTCCTTGGTATATACTTTCCTGGGATTCTGCAGAAGGAGACGTAGAATTTCAAATTCCTTCGCCGTGAGCTCAATTTCCTTTCCCAGCTTTGAAACGGTGTAATCCTCCAGATTCATTCGCAGTTCTCCCACAGTAAGCAGGGAGGGGCGGGCAGGGGAGGAAGCGGCATACTGGCCGGTCCTTCGCAGATTGGCCTTGATCCGGGCGAGTACCTGGACCATGGAAAAGGGCTTGGTCACATAATCGTCAGCGCCCAGACCCAGCCCAAGCGTGATATCGGAATCCGTATCTTTTGCGGACATAATGATAATCGGCACCGTACTTTGGGCACGGATTTGCTGCAGCACATCCATGCCGCTGATTTTTGGCAGCATCTTTCAGCATTCCGCAGATTTCCGGATCATCTTCAACCAGTAATAGCTTCATGGATACCTGATATTTCTGCGCCATTTTTTCATAAGAGCCGGGAAGGCGCAGACTACGATGTCTGTCTGGTGGACTGGAGAATGCCGGATATTAACGGGGTGGAGGTAACGCGCCATCCGTGAGGTATCAGGGCCGGATACGACAATTATCATCATTACTGCCTATGATTGGAGTGTGATTGAACAAAGCGCGCGAGAGGCCGGAGCCAATGCTTTTTTATCCAAACCGATTTTTGCTTCGTCGGGAACGTTATGATTTGATACTGATGGATGTGCAGATGCCTGTAATGGACGGATACCAGGCGACGGATGCCATCAGGAAGTCGGAGCATCCCCGGGCGCGGATCATTCCGATTGTCGTCATGACTGCGGATGCATTTCATGAAGATGTTATGCGGGCTTATTCTGCCGGCATGAACGGACATATTGCAAAGCCGATTGATCAGAAGGTGCTTTATCAGGTGATTTCGGAGACGATGGCCGGGCAGAGATAGGCGGCAGGATTATGAACGATGCCTATAGGGCAGTTTTAACAGAATGGCGTAAGCCGGCAATAGTGACGGAATAAAAAACAACGGTATAAATTTTTGTAAGGCATGGAAATCACATTTCCATGCCCTTTTCGATCTATGTGTAGTATGCATAAAATAAACCTGCATTTCCCAGGAAAACAGGCAATTTTCGAATAAAAACCGGGGTATAAAAATTTATAACGTTGATAATATGCTGGACATTTATTATATTCTAACCATGCAACATGCAAGAAAGTTACAAAAAAAGAAGGGAGAGGTTTTTAGTGAAAGCATCCGGAAAACCGAAAGCCATAAGAAAGAAGAAAAGCCTGGCGGCAGCCATGAGGGACAACTGGCAGCTGTACATATTAGTACTGCCGGCTATCATTTATTTTGTGGTTTTCAATTACCTGCCTCTGTATGGGATTCAGATTGCCTTTAAGGATTATAAGGCGGTGGATGGCATTGCAGGCAGCGCCTGGGTGGGGGTGAAGCATTTCAAGAATTTTTTCAACGCCTACTATTTTAAGAGGTTATTGTCCAACACCTTATTATTGAACGTGTATTATCTGCTGTGGAGCTTCCCGGTTCCTTTGATTCTGGCAATATTCCTGAATCAGATCCGGGGAAAAAAGAAGAAGAGGTTTATACAGACAAGTATTTATGTTCCCTACTTTATATCAACCGTCGTACTGGCAGGTATGCTCTATATTTTCCTCTCACCTACCAGCGGTATCCTGAATTTTGCCAGGACGGCTATGGGCCTGAAGGCGGTTGACTTCATGTCCGAGGCTTCGGCATTCCGTCCTATCTATATTATTTCAGGTATCTGGCAGGCGGCGGGCTACGGAACCATCCTTTATATTGCCACGCTGACTGGCATTGACCCGTCATTATATGAAGCGGCTGAAATCGACGGCGCCAGCATCTGGCAGAAAATACGCTTTATAGATATCCCGAGCCTGATTCCAACGGCCATGATGGTGTTCATCCTGGACTGCGGCAAGATGCTTGCCTCCGATACGAACAAAGCGCTGGTTATGCAGACGCCCGGCAATATTCCTACCTCAGATATCATCGGCGTTTATGTTTACAATGTAGGTCTTGGAAGCGGACAGTTCTCCTACACGGCGGCCATTGGCCTGTTTGTCAATATCATCAACTTCATATTGATAATATCCGTCAATCAGGTATCCAAACGTATGACAGACGTGGGATTGTTCTGATAAAAGTGATTGAGAGGTTTTTTCGATGAAAAAGAAAGCAAAAAAACAGATGAGCTTCAGCAATCGTATTTTTTACATGTTTAATTCGATATTCTGGATTGTCATCATGCTGATTATCCTGTATCCGCTCTATCTGGTGTGCATCGCCTCCGTATCCGACCCGGATGCGATTGTAAGAGGGCAGGTAATCTGGCACCCGGTGGATTTTTCCCTGATTGGCTATCAGGCGGTTTTTAAGTATAAGGAACTGTGGTCTTCCTATGCGAATTCTATCTTCTATACCTTTGCAAGCGTAGTCATCAGTATTCTGGTAACGCTGTCGGCGGCTTATGCGCTGTCAAGACCGAAATTCGTGGGAAAAGGAGTTATTAACTTATTCTTTGTATTTACCATGTTTTTCAACGGCGGCCTGATCCCCACCTTCCTTGTCATGAAGAACCTGGGATTATATAATACCAGAGCGATCATTATTTTGATGGGCTGTGTCAGCGTCTGGAATCTGATGGTTGCAAGAACCTACATACAGACCAATATTCCCGGAGAATTGTATGAAGCGGCCATGCTGGACGGCGCCACGCATTTCCAGTATTTTTCCAAAGTGGTTCTGCCCTTAAGTAAAACGATTATTGCAGTTCTGGCTGTGTATTACGGGGTGGCGAAATGGAACGATTACTTTAACGGCCTGGTTTATTTAAGAGACAGAAGCCTGCTGCCGCTGCAGACAGTGCTTCGTGAAATCCTGGCAACGCTGCAGGTGGACAAATCCGGGGATTACATGATGTCCATGGCGGACAGCGCGGCGTCCATGAGTGAGGCAATGCGTATTGCCAATGTTTCCAAATACTGTATCATTGTAGTGGCAACAGGCCCTGTGGTGATTCTCTACGCAGTGATGCAGAAGTATTTTGAAAAGGGTGTTATGATCGGCTCTCTTAAGGGCTGATGCACCATCGTAAAATTATGGTATCAGCACAGTATGTGTTGTAATAGAAAAAGGAGGTTTTTCTTTATGAAGAAGAAAGCAATTGCACTTATGTTGGCGGCAGCCATGACAATCACGGCCCTGGCCGGCTGTGGAAGTTCGTCCGGGACAACAACTGCCGGAAATGCTTCCAGCGAAGCTGCTTCCGAAGCGGGAAGCACAGGAACAGGAGAAGCTGCTGCGGCAGCGGATGGTAATTTTAATGAGACAGGCTATCCGATAGTTAACGAACCCATCACCTTAAAGGTTATGATTGCGGTGCGTGACAACGATTCCCTGACAAGCTTTGATGAAATGCCCGCTGTACAGCGTCTGGAAGAGCAGACCGGCATCCATGTGGAATGGGAACCCATCAAAGGCTCCGACTGGAGCACAAAGCTGAACCTGGCTTTTGCTTCCGGCGAATATCCTGACGTTATCCTTGCAACCAATGGCGGAAACGGCGGTGTGGACGATGAGGAATACGGCGTGACACAGGGAATCGTTATCCCTCTGGACGACCTGATTAATCAGTATATGCCTAACTTCACTTCCAGAAGAGATGCGGAAGACAATGACCCTACAGTCAGCCTGGTGGCCAGCGACGGGAAAATTTATTCCGTAGGCTATCTGGTAGGGCAGAATATCAATACCAACCAGCACTTTTTTATCAATCAGGAATGGCTGGATGCCCTGAACCTGGAAACACCCAAAAATGTGGACGAGCTGACCGAAGTATTCCGCGCATTTAAGACTGGCGATCCCAACGGCAACGGCGAAGCAGATGAGATACCTCTGGAAATGGGTCTGGATACCGGATTTAACGGCATCAGATATATGCTTCCTTTGTTCGGCCTTCCCTGCGACCCTGACAAATGGATTTATATCGACGATGATAAAAAAGTACAGTTCCTGCCTACACAGGAAGGCTTCCGTGACTGCATGGAATGGCTGCATATGCTCTATGATGAAGGCCTTGTTGACCCGGAACTGGTATCCCAGGACTTCAATACAGTAGAAACCAAGTTAAAAGAAGGAAATGTGGGCTTCTTTACCGCATGGCGCCTGGTTGCCATGGCTTATGACGACGGCGTGGCTTCCAATTCCGTTCTCTGGATGCCCGACAGCAATGCAAAGCTTTACCGTTATCTGGAACTGTGCAAACAGGGAGCTTTCGTGACAAGCACAAATGAAAACGTACCCGCTACCATGAGATGGCTGGACGCCCTGCTTGATACGGAAATGATGTTCTCCCTGTACTACGGCGAAAAGGATGCAGGCGATACCCTTGGCTGGAAATATGATGACAACGGCAAGATCACCGTTACCAACGATGGAAGCGCTGACGTTAAGAATTATATTGACTGTAATACCCTGTTCTTCGCACCCGGCAAATACCTGAGCGAAACCTTCAATATGCCTCTGCAGCGTACCGAAAAAACGGAGTACTGCCAGAAGTATGACGAGGCCGGCAATATCCAGAAATATTCCAACGACTATCTTGATATGGCGCCTCTGACCTCCGAGCAGCTTCAGGAAAGCACGCTGAAGGAAACAGATATTAACAACGCTGTTGTTGAAAATATCGCTGCTTTTGTAACCGGCGGTGTAACCGATGACAACTGGAATTCCTTTGTTTCCATGTTTGACGGAATGGGCGTTGCCGATTATGTACAGATGTATCAGGGTGCAATTGATACTATGGAACTGGAATAATAATAACACAAAAAAAGCTCTGCTGCCGGTAGGCGGCAGAGCCGTTTGTGCGCTATAAATATTGTGTGCTATAATAAAAAATAAGTATGGACGTCCTGACTGTTGCATTTTTTTGCAGGTCACGTTAAGAAATATAACAGGGAAATGGGGGAGGCTTTTGTGAAAAAAATATGGGATGAATTAAAATCACAAAATATTTTTTACTATATTATTGTATTCAGTATCATTGTAATACTGATCATTACATCACTGGGGAGTTATCTATACCAGTTTTATTATAAGACGATTTATTCGGACTTCCTTATTTCTAATGAGGAACATCTTGACGCAGAGATAAACAGACATGAAAATGATATGCAGATTATCAGGAATATCGTATATCAAATGGGTATAACTGAGGATGTGACCAAATTCAGACTTTCGGAAAACCCGCAGGCGGCTCTCCAGCTGGAGAAGCACCTGTTTCAATATATAACGGTAAGCCAGTTTTTTCAAATGTTGCTTTACCAGTATCATGAAGACGATTATATGTACACCGGAACCACTTCGGTGGGAATGGACTATTTTGCGGAACAGGGCTGTGTGATGGAGCTTTTGGACGCGGAAGAGGTAAAAGCGGAGATCCGATCCACTGACAAAGAACTGCGCATTTGGCCGGAACAATCTGTTTCCGGCTTCTGGATTCAGAAGTATATGGGCGGGGAGGACATGGTGCTTTATATGCAGGCCATTCCTCCGGCTTTCCAGGAAACGCTTCTGTTCGTTGTGCCGGGTTCCTATTATGATTCGCTGATGGAAAAAGACGAAGAGGATCTGAGGGAAGATTTTATTATTTATAAGGATGAAGTCATTGTTTCCCGGGGAAGACTGGAGCTGCCTTCCGATGCGATCCTGCCGCTGTCAGGGGAAGAGGAGGGACAGCGCCAGGTTAAGATAGATGGGAAAAAATACCTGCTGAGCGTCCGGCAGGGGACAAGCGGCCTGACTTACTGCTCCCTGCAGTCGATGGAAGTTTTTTACGATAAAATTGTAACCGGACAGTGGGGGATTATTGTGCTGCTGAGCGTATGCGCCATCCCTGCGGCGTTTTTTATCATGGTATTTTCCAGACGCATGGCGGCAAAGGTGAAAAAAATGAACCAGCTGCTGGATTCCCAGGAGGAAACAAATTATAACTTAAGCAGCATAGAAAGCGGCATCCAGATGCTGGTGGAGGCGAACGAGCAGAAGGAGAAGGAAAATCTGCAGCTGAAGAAGACCCGGTTTGTCAGGAATTTTATCCGGAATGACTTCAAAAGCTGGGAGGAAGTGCTTCAGGCGGCGCAGAAAGCGTCCATAGAGATTGAAAACACCATGTACCTGGCCGTCCTGCTGGGAGAGCGCAGCGACAGCAATGAAAGCCGCGCCCATGCGATGATGCTGGATGTGATCGCGCAGGCGGCGCATCTTGACGGCTACGGCATCCATCTGGTCAGCAATAACCAGAGCCTTTTTGTCCTTTTTTCCGATTCGGCGGAACGGATCGAAGAGACGCTGGGTATGCTGTTTACCATCGGCAAGGAATGCCATGGGGAATTTGTAATGTCCGTAAGCAATTATCACCAGGATTTCATGGAAGGTTCAGCGGCTTATCTGGAGGCGGATACTGCGTTTGACAACCGTTTCCTGCAGGATAATAACAAAATCATCCGTTTTGGCGACGTGGCGCTGACGGATGTGGTGAATGTGCTTCCCGATTCCTATCTGCAGAAGCTGAAGGCGGCGCTGCGCAGCCGGGATAAAGCCGCAGTAGAGCAGGCCGTGGAGGATATCTGCAGGAGAATGACGAAGAAAAGCCCGTCCCTGCCCCTGTTCCGCCTGCTGTACAATGATATTATCCATGTGCTGATTTCAGAATGGAAGGCAGAAAATACCGGGCTGGAAAGCATTTACAACGTATTCACGCTTTCCCAGTGCCTTACCATCCAGGATTTTAACGATTTCCTTTGCGAGGCCTGCAGCCGAATCATTGAGACGAAGCCGGAGGAAAGCGTGGATCGTTCCAGGATTGTGGAAGAAGCGGCGGCTTATATGAAAGAGAATTTTGCCAAGCCGGAGCTTACCATGAGCATGCTGGCGGATTATCTGGGCATCAGCTCCGTTACCTTGGCGGTGGAATTCAAGAACCAGATGGATATACGGCCTTCGGATTATCTTGCCAACCTGAGGATGGAACGGGCCAGGGAGCTTCTCGTTTCCACCAATATGCTCGTCCGGGAAATCAGCCTGTCGGTGGGCTATGAGGACGATCATGTATTTACCCGCCGTTTTAAGAAGTACACGGGAAAAACGCCGGGACAGTACAGGGAGGAGCATACGATATAGTTTTACGGAAAATTAACAGGAAAGTTGAAAAGCTTTCCGCCGTCCGTCTTGTTGAGTAACACAGAATTGCCGAATACATACGAAGTGTCTTGTTTGTTACTGCCTGATTGGTATAATGTAAATCAGCAGATCTCCTGCCTGAACCGGGGAGGCTGCAGACAATCAGAGCTGTCAACGCTGCTCGGATACGGGACGGGAGGCTTCCAGGATGGGACATACAACGGAGTTAGGTAAAAGAGGGAAAAGAACGGGGATAAATCAAATATATGGCAAAAAGAAGCAGTATCGGAAGGTCCTGCTTCTTTTTGCTGTACTGTTGGCCTCTTTCGCCCCTTTTATGCTTATTGCCCGGAGGTAAATGCGCAGGAGGAGGAACCGAGAGTCCTGAAGGTTGCATTTCCCTATACTTCTGGTATCAATGAGGTTTATGATGACCAATTGTGAATATGACCTGATGGGGGCATGTTCTACAGGGAAGAATTCAAGGATCTTTATAATTACCCCTCTTATATAATGGGATCCAATTATTCCCTGCTTATCTATCATCAGGAAGATACGGATATAAAAGGCTATGACTATAATACGCTGAATGGAAAACGGATAGGCGTTTTGAAACGAGCGGTCCAGAAAATTGAACGGCTGCAGGAATTTCTGACATTCAATAATATTTCCTGTGAGCTCGTATACTATGAGGATACGACGGAGTATGGGAACTGCCTGGAAGGCGGCAAGGTGGATTTAATGCTTCGCGCGGATGTATACATGCAGGAGGAAGCGGCCGCCAAAAAACGGCCATGGAAGGAGTTGCCGAAAAACAGAAGGCGGAGGAACAGTCCGCTGGTCAGGAAGCTGCCAACCAACAGCGCCAAGTGGAGGCGGCCAACCAGGAGCAGATTCAGGCAGAGATAGCCCGCCAGGTTGCCGACTGTGCAGCCATGGGCGTTGAGGACATGATGAACCAGCTTTTCGGTGAGGATATGGGAATCATCTCTGCGGCTATGGAGACTCTGGCCATGGAAGAAGATGAGGATGATGAAGAGGAGGAACCGGAGCTTACCCTGGCATTGGAGCAGGAGCTTTACCGGGTTCTGGAGGAAAAGCTGGCCTGGCTGGACACACTGCCGGAGCCGGAATCGGTTCCTTATGCAAAGAATGATCCCAGGTGGAGCCGTTTCGGCAAGTCGATCTGCCGGGGCTGGCGGTTTGTGCAGCATTTTAAGAGCCGGTACCGCCCTGAATTTCTGCTGGGCTGGGACATAGGACGGGCGGCTATGCTGGCCCGCTGGGGCCGCTATCTGGGCTGGATCACCGAAGGCGAGGCTGTGGGTATTCTGTGGGAGCTTTCACAAAAGGCTGTCCAGGAGCTGCACAGCTGGCGGGAGTTTGCCCGGTCATACATATTTGGCGGCCTGATGTGGAAGCTTATTTGCGCCGATGGCGCGGCGAGCTATCTTGGCTATCTGGCAGATGCCGCAACCGATCTTCTTACCGGAAGCGCTGAGGAGGACGAAGGACAATGGAGGAAATGCCCATGGCCGGAAGCCCGCAGAATTGGGTTCCGTGTGTAATTCCTTCTTGGGGGGCATGGGAAGCTATGGAATATGTATTCATTAATGAAGAAAACCGCAAAGAAGTGACAGACTTTATCGTTGAACACTGGCTGTCAGCAGAAATGGTCATCCGTGGTGCTATTGTTGACATGACGAAGGTTGATGGAATTGCGGTATTAGAGGATAAAAAAATTATCGCGCTGCTGACTTTTGCAGTTAACGGAGATGTATGCGAAATCATTTCTTTGGATAGTCTGACAGAAGGCGAAGGCATTGCTTCCTCACTGATTGAAAAAATTATTGCGGCTGCGCGTCAAAAGCATTGTAAAAAGGTTATTGTAATTACGACGAATGACAATATTAATGCCATTCGCTTTTATCAAAAGCGCGGCTTCGACATGGTAAAACTATACCATAACGCGTTAGATGCTTCGAGGCGATTGAAGCCGCAAATTTCGCTGCTTGGAGAGAATGGCATACCTTTACGGCGGCCTTTTTCCAACCTTTTTTATACCAGGACAGGAACCGGAAGAAGCGCCCGACAGATGAAAATTTAAGATACACAGACGGCATCTTAGGAAATGATTAATAAATTTTGAGGGAATAAATAATAAATGAAGCATTCGGACTCAATATAATAAGTATAGAAAAGCAACTGCAAAAAAAGAACGGTTTTATAAAAAATAAAAAGGAGAGCGGTGATGAAGGAAAAAATACTTGTCGTTGACGATGAGAAAGAAATTGCGGATCTGATAGAAGTATATCTTCAAAACGAAAATATGGAGGTATATAAATTCTACACGGGGAAGGAGGCCCTTGCCTGTATTGAGAGTGTGGATTTTGATTTGGCCATATTGGATATCATGCTGCCGGATGTCAGCGGGCTTTCCATATGCCAGTTTATACGAAATAAGGAATACACATATCCGGTAATCATGCTTACGGCAAAGGATGGGGAGACGGATAAGATCACCGGGCTTACGCTTGGCGCGGATGATTATATTACAAAGCCCTTTCTCCCTCTTGAGCTGACCGCGAGAATAAAAGCCCAGCTTCGCCGGTATAAGAAATATAATGTAAATTCCATTTTCCCGCCGGCAGAGAGGATTCTTAAGCATGACGGGCTGGTTATGAACCTCAAGACATATGAATGCTGGATTGATGAAGAAAGCCTGACGCTGACTCCCACGGAATTTCTGATACTGAAAATACTTTTGGAAAACAGGGGCAGCGTAGTCCGTTCAGAGGAATTATTCCATGAAGTCTGGCAGGAAGAATATTACAGCAAAAGCAATAATACGATTACCGTACACATCCGCCATCTTCGTGAAAAAATGAAGGATACCGGAGAAAGGCCCAGATATATAAAAACGGTATGGGGGGTCGGATATAAGATTGAAAAAATTTAGAAAAACAAATTCGGATTATACAAAGCTTAACCGTATTACTTTTTTCAGGGGACTGGGAATTATGCTGGGGGCGGTGTCCGCTGTCCTTTTGCTGCGGGCGATGACCAGAGGGCATCTGGCGGATACTATTGTCCTATGGATTACGCGTATTTTTTCCCTGAATGAGGATCAGGCCGATATGATATATTTTAAGGCAGTTACGGCGAATATGCAGTTTATTCTTGGTATTGTGATCATTATATTTGTATTTTTGCTGTTCTATATGCTTCTGTATTCCTATAAAAGATACTTTGATGAGGTCTTATCCGGAATTGATAAGCTTATGGAGGATGGGGACGCCATATCGCTGTCTCCGGAGCTGGAAACGGTTGAACGCAAATTGAATTATGCAAAACAAACGCTTAAAACACAGGCGGACGAAGCCAGGAAAACCGAGCGGCAGAAGAATGAGCTTGTCGTATATCTGGCCCATGATATTAAGACCCCCCTGACCTCCGTAATCGGATATTTAAGTCTTTTGGATGAAAAGCCTGACATGCCCGATGATAAGAAAATAAAATATATCCATACTGCATGGGAAAAAGCAAACCGCCTGCGGATACTGGTGAATGAATTTTTTGAAATTACCCGCAATCATTCTGAACCTATATCGCTTCAAAAGGTTAAAATTGATCTTTATTATATGCTTGTCCAGATTTCAGAAGAATTGTATCCTCAGCTGAGCGCCTGCAAAAAGCGCATAGAAAACAATGTGGGCGAGGATATATCCGTGTATGGGGATTCTGAGAAGCTGGCCAGGGTTTTCAATAATATTCTGAAAAATGCCATAGCTTACAGCGAGGATGAAAGCGTCATATCTGTCTTTGCAGAGGAATTTCCCGAAAAAACGGTGATCCGGTTTGAAAACAGGGGGGAGATTCCGGGCGATAAGCTCGGCCTGATTTTTGACAAATTCTATCGCCTGAGCAGTGCAAGGCAGAGTGAAACCGGAGGCTCCGGGCTTGGGCTTGCCATCGCCAGGGATATTGTCACCTTACACGGCGGCCGGATAAAAGCGGAAAGCAGTAATGGATTAACCTCTTTTGTGATTGAGCTTCCATCGATACGGGAGGAACTCACCATGGCTCCTTAGCGTTTTCTTAAGAATTCATTTACCGTTTCTTAGAAATCGTTTATATGAATTTAAAACACTGCCTGTTCCTGAATGGTATGCTGAATATGCCTGAGGGGACAGGCAATTTTTTTTTAAGGAGGCAGAAATTGAAAATAAAAATGACACGGCAGGGCATCACAGTCCTGGGGCTGGCGGCAATGCTTTTGGGCTTGACAGCCTGCGGAAAACAGGCCGGTATCGAAAAGTCCGATGCATCCTATGTTGCAAGCTTTTACGATATCCCAGATACCGTGACAGGTATCTCAAGGCTCCTGATTAAAGACAATGCAGCGTATATGTGCTGCTCGGAGGCAAACGGCGTCTCCTATCTGGCATCAATGACGGTTGATGACGGGGGATTTCAAAAGCTGCTAACTATGGAAGCCTCAGAATCCCTTTTGGATTTTGCCTTTGATCCAAAGGGCAATATATGGGCGGTTACCATGGAGGCTGCAGGAAGCTATCATCTGAAAAAATTCGATAAAAACGGCAGGAAGGCCCAAACCGTTGAGCTGACGGAGCTGCTGGATGCTTCAGCCCCTTCTTCCACTGAAAGGGAGCTGTTTATGAGCATTGATGCGCAGGGGAATATCTGTGTGGCGGAAAAAAGCGGAAATACCTTGGCATATATGTTTGATAATGCGGGGCAGTTTTTGTTTCCTCTTAGCTATGAAGGAAATCTTATGACCACAATAACAACTGCCGAAGGACAGATTGGAGTGTGTGCCTCCGCAGCGGATCGGATGAGTTATGATTTGCTTCATGTGGATATGAAAAGCAGGGACTGGAGTGAGGACAGGATTCATCTGGGAGCAACGGCGGGCCTGTTTGGGGGGAGCACAAGTAATTTTTACCGGTTTGATTCCTCCAGCCTGTATGGCTATCCTGCTGGAGCGCGGGAAGGAAGGCAGCTCTTTAGCTGGACGGATGTGGGGCTGGGCGCGTCGGATGTGCATTTGGGCGAGCTTTCGGATGGACGGTTTCTTGTTTTGACAGCTTCCCCGGATCAGAGGGCAGAGCTTTCGTATGATTTGGCCGTGCTTTCCCAGGGGGTGGATGAACGTGTTGCCCTGAGCATGGTGAGCCTGACGGCAGGGCCGGGGGTGGTTCAGGCTGTTTCTGATTTTAATAAGACAAACAGCCGGTACCGGATTGAACTGACGGAATATTTTCCATATGAGCAGAACGTGTCGGATGAGGAATGGGACAGTGCTGTTTTGAATCTTAACACCCGCATTATTTCAGGCGATATGCCGGATATTCTGGATATGAGCAATTTGCCGGTCCAGGTTTATCACAAAAAAGGGCTGCTGGAGGACCTTTATCCATACATGGAGAACGATCCGGACATTCACAGGGAAGACTATTTTGAAAATGTGTTTACCGCCATAAGCTTGGACGGAAAACTTCCTTATATTACAGATGGGGTGGGCGTATCCACAATGCTGGCCGATGGGGAAAGCATGAATGGCAAAACCGGATGGACGCTTCAGGATTTGGAGGAGCTGCTGAATACATATGGGGCGGATTCCGTAAGCAACCTGTCGGGCGCCTTTTTTCTCAAAATTATGCTCCAGACGGACAACAGCTTTGTTGACTGGACTTCAGGCAAATGTTCCTTTGATTCGCCTGAATTCATAAAATTGCTGGAGTTTGCCGGCAAGATTCAGGAAGGCAACCAAAAGGGCATTGGAGAAGAGCCGGACAGCGCCTGCATGGCAGCCTATGAAGCTGTTCTCAGTATTTACCATATCGCCAAATACAGGGACTATTTTCATGGGAATCTGAAGCTGCTTGGCCTTCCGGGCAGTAACGGTAAGTACCATGCGCTCATACCCGAGGTAAAAATAGGAATCGCTCAGGCCGGCAGCCGGAAGGACGGCGCATGGGAATTCGTCAGGACGCTGCTGAGTGAGGAGCATCAGAAGTCCTGCAGTATGCTTCCTGTCCATAAGGGAGCCTTTGATGCCGTCATGCAGGCCGCCATGGAAGGGAAATCCGTCTGGGCATGGATTTATGAAAACGGCAGCGCAGCGGCAGAGGACGCGGAGGCAACAAGGCAGCTTCTAAGCAGTGCGGCCTATGTGGTAAATGATAACCAGGCACTGGAAAATATCATACTGGAGGAAGCCGGAGCGTATTTTTCGGGAGCAAAGAATGTAAAGGAAGCGGCTGAAACAATCCAGAGCCGCGCCACCCTTTATATAAATGAACAAATGTAAAAAGGAGAGGATTTTAAACAATGAAAAAAAAGGATGGAAAAGTAAAAATGGTTGGACGGTACGCAGTTATCTGTGCCGGGATGCTTTTATTTACCGGCTGTGCCGGGACAAATATGACAGATATGGGGACAGAAAACGGAGCTGCGGAAACAGAAGCAGCCAATTATCAGGATAGTGATTCTGCCGCTCATTCCGGTACAGCGGCCGGCGTGGAGAAAATCTCGGAAAGAAATTCAGAAGAAGCTTCAGCGGAGATTTCAGAAGAAGCTTTGGCGGAAACTTCAGAAAAAACTTCAGAAGAAGCTTCAGAAAAAACGGAAAACGGTGCAGGAAAAAAAGATTCAGAAATGGAAACCTTTGCAGATGCGAACGAAATGTTCAATTCAGCGGATTTAAACGGTGCGGCCAGCGAATGTTCAGAAACGGGCCTGGCCATCAATACCTCCCCCTTTGCAGATGGAACCGCAGCCTCCAGGGAGCCGCACTTCATAAAGGTTGCTTATACGGACGAAACAGTGTTTCAAAAAGGAACCGTGAGCTCGGATGGGGGCAGTTATTCTCTGGAAGACTGCGGAAAAAGCGAAGTCAAGGATAAGGATATCGTATTATGCTTTGGAAAGCAGCAGGCAGACGGCACTTATCTGGCGGACAGAATTATTACGGTTGAATTCAAATAAGAATGCAGGAGACTGAACAGCGATGCGATTACATAGGGAAGAAAAAATAAACAGGATCATTCAGCGGCAAAAGGAAATGCTTGCTTCCGGAGAGAAAAACGGGCCTGTCATTAAAAAAAGTATGCAGCGCATGGCCGTACAGTCTCTTATCGTTTTTTTTACACTGATGTTTGTATGCACGGTTATATCCCGTGTTTCCTTTTCCATCACAACAGCAAGCGTTTCGGTATCGACCCTTGCAAGCGGGACGCTTACGGAAAGGGCTTTCGTGGAAGGAAGGATCCAGGCGGCAGCCGACAGAAGCATTAGATTGCCGGAAGGGCTTTGGGTAACGGCGGTCAATGCGCAGGAAGGCAGTCAGGTAAACAAGGGCGATTCGCTGCTTGCCTTTGAAGTGCCTTCCATGGAAGAGCAGGTGAAGAAGCTGGAAGAGGAAATCCATATCCTCACTCTCAGAATTGATCTTTCCGAAAGCGGGGGCGGTAATGAGGTGGCTGCGGCACAACGCGCCCTTGAGGATGCCCAAAGGGAGTATGAGCGCCTGGCTTCAAAATATGTCCGGTCAGACACAAGATTGAAGGAGGACTATACAAAAAGTGAAGAGAAGCTGGCGGCTGCTGAGACGGAGGATGACAGGGCGGCCGCTGCGGTAAAACAGGAGCTTATCAGGGAAGCGGAGGCAGTCGTTAAGGAGGCAGAGGAAAATCTGTATAGCGTCAGGGAAGCGGCGGAGGATGCCATCCATGCCGCAGAAAAGGAGCTGGATGAAGCCTCGGAAAATTTGGACGCTTCAAAGAATGCTTACCAGAAGCTTCTGGAGGCATACAATCAGGCGGAAAGTACACTTAACGCCGCAAAGCAGATGGTCAGCGATATCGAGAAAGCGATTGAGGAGCAGGAGCCCGGCGGCGACACGGATTATACGGAGGAGCTGAATACTGCAAAGGAAGAGCTTTCCAAAGCACAGGAGGAATTTACGCAGGCAGAAAAAAACCTGTCAGATGCGGAATATAAAACCTCGTCCTATGACAGCGCCGCTGAAAACCTGAATGCCATAAAGGAACGCTGGAAAACAAAAACAGAGAGAGCCGAGGCTTCTCTCAATGATGCAAACGCGGTGCTGACGGCGGCAAAAGAGCGTACGGATTTTTCCGATGAAGCCGCAGTCAGGCAGGCCCGGGCAGCGATTGATGCCGCAAAGGGAACCCTGAACGATGTTTGGCGTGAATTTGAGGACAATCAGTACCTGGCAGAAGAAGCCCTTTATAAAGCGCAAAGGGCGGTCGAGGCGGCGCAGCTGGCGTTGGAAAATGCGCAGCAGCAGGCGATGATGTCACAAAAAGAAAGGGAAATCACAAGTCTGACCTGCGAGTCCGAGTTGGCGGAGAAAGAAAAACTACGGGATAAATTGCAGGAAATTTTAAATAATGGAGGATACCTGTCAGCGCCGGTGTCCGGAACGGTACTGCGTACTGTGGAAAAGGGATTCAGAACAAAAGCAGGGGAAGAGGGGGTTACCCTTGCCTGCAATGATAAAGGATTTTTGTTCGAAGGTTTTTTGGAGGAAGAATCCGCAAGGTATTTCCTGGTGGGGGACAAGGGGGAGCTTATGTTCAGGCTTGACGGCAGCACTCAAAGGTCAGAGGCAGAGATCAGTTCCATAAGCATGCCTGATGAGGAGGGGAAGGTTTTCCTGACTGCTGTTTTGCCGGAGGGAGACTATCCGGCCTGTATGACCGCACAGCTTTCATTGAGTAAAAAAAGTGAGATTTATCAGAACTGCCTTCCCATTACGGCGCTCAGAAGCGATTCCAGGGGAGATCACGTTTTGGTGATACGCAAACAGAATTCCGTGCTGGGAACGGAGTGGGTCACTGCAAGAGTTGATATAACCGTGAAAGACAGGGACGGCCAGATGATGTGCGTTGAGGGCGCCCTTACCTACGCGGATCAGGTGATCACAGGTTCAAATAAGGCGATATCGGAAGGAGACAGGGTTCGTATTGGAAACTGAAAGACATTTTCATTGGCCGGCGCTGGTGATATCGAGTTTGACGGCAGTTTTTTTCTGGTGCATAGCCTGCTCTTTTTACAGCAAGGCCGTAAACCTCTGTCCGGGTGTGGAGGTTAAATGGGAAAACGGCGGCGTCAGCCCGGCAGCTCTTGTGAAACAGCAGACCTTTGCGCGGCAGGATGGGGCGGCAGAACAGCCGGAGGTCACCCTATGGCAGACGGCTTCAGGATATGAGGTTATGAGCGGGGACAGGAAAAGCATGGCAGCAGATATGGTGGTGGTATTTGGCGACTGCAGGGCTGTTACAGCAGCGGCCATGCTTTCCGGCGGCATCCTGGCCGGAAACGATCCGGCAGGATGCGCGATCAGCTCGGGGCTGGCGTTTTCCTTGTGGGGAAGCACGGACGTTTGTGGGATGCCGGTAATAATGGAAGGAGACAGGCTCTATGTGCGCGGCGTATTTGAGGGGGAGGAGCCGCGGATATTCCGTCAGGCGCAGGCCGGGTCAGAAGAGCCTCTGTCCCATATGCAGCTGATATTTTCCGGGACGGGAACCAGGGAGAAGGCAGAGCACTATCTTTTGGCCGCGGATTTCTCCGGGGGGATGATTCTTGAACTGCCGCTGATAGAATGGGCGCTTGGTATTATTGTCAGGTTTCCTGCCATTATTCTGGCAGCAGGTATTCTCGGCCGTGTCATAAGGCGCGGGAAATGGCTTTGGCATTATCCTGCGTTGCTGGCCTTCTGGCTGCCGTCGGCCCTGTTGGTTCTGGCTGGTTTGTTTTTTTGTATGGACCTGCCGGGAATCCCCGCCGGATTTATTCCCACGAGGTGGTCCGACTTTGCGTTTGGGGAGAATTTAGTTATGGGACATGGGAAAAATGTGGTTACATGGATATCGGAAGGCTCCACCTTCCGGGATATGGAGCTTATGACCGCTGTAATTATGACAGTATTATTTTCCATAGCCGCCTCTGTGCCTGGGACAATAGCCGCAATGCGGGTATCCATAAGGTCTTATGGTGGCATGTCGCTGGGCTGTGCGGCATATACGCTGGCGCTCAGCCTGCTGTCCCTTTCCATGGCCCGGACTTGCCATATGATATTCTGCAGGGAAATGTATCTGATGCCCTGCCTGTGGCTGTCTGTGGATTTCATGCTTTACAGGCAGAAGGAGAAGCTTACCGCTGTTCCCGGGGAAGGGAGGTTTTCAGATGAGAAAAGAAGTTTCTTTTAGGGAACGTATCGTGCCATGGCTGTTTTTGGCGCCGAGCCTGATTTTTGTAAGTATTATGGTATTCATTCCCCTTCTGGATGTGCTGCGGCGTTCCTTTTTCCAGGCTGCCGGCGGCAGGTTCGTGGGATTTGAAAATTATCTGGCAGTATTGGACAACAGCGCATTTAAGCTGGCTGCGGGAAACACACTGAAATTTGTCCTTGTCTGTATACCGCTGCTGCTGGCTATTTCCCTGGCGGTTTCGCTGTTGCTGACTGCCTTCAGGGAATCACACGGAATTTTCAAAACCTCATTTCTTGTGCCTATGGCAATACCGGTAGCTTCGATTGTCCTTTTGTGGCGTGTGATTTTTCATAAAAACGGCCTGCTCGATGCCTTTCTTGCGCTTTGGGATGCAGCGCCGGTGGACTGGATAGGGAGCAGGGCTGCTTTTGGGGTATTGGTATTTGCTTATGTATGGAAGAATTTTGGATATGATATGGTGCTGTGGCTTTCCGGGCTTGGCGCCATAAATCCGGCCTTATATGAGGCGGCGCAGATAGATGGAGCCGGAAGCATCAGGCGGTTTGTGCGAATTACTTTACCTAACCTTATGCCGGTTTTTTTCACCACTACGGTGCTTTCACTGCTGAACTCTTTTAAGGTGTTTCGGGAGGCTTATCTGATTGCAGGAAGCTATCCGGAGGAAAGCATCTATATGCTGCAGCATCTGTTCAACAACTGGTACGGCAATCTGGATGTGGATAAAATGTGCGCGGGAGCCGTTATGATGGCGCTTTTTGTATTTATACTGATCATGCTGCTGCAGAAAGTTTTGGGCCGGGAGGAAAAGGAATGAGGGGAAAAGGGCTTTCAGCTCTCCAGAATTCTATTCGTGTTTTGCGCGCGGATAGGAGCAAGGCTGAAAGGAAAAAAAGCCTTTCAGCCCCCTGGAATTGTAAGCGTGCCTTGCACACGGATAGGAGCAAGGCTGAAAGAAAAAAACTTTCAGCCTCCTTGAATTATATGTGTGCCTTGCACGCAGATAGGAGCGTAAATGAAAAAGTGGCTGACAGGGTTGATACTTGTTTTTATCGCCTTTTTTATATGGATACCCCTTTGGATGCTGTTATCCGGCACTATTATGGGGAGTGCAGAATTGTCTGAAAATCTTGCCCCGGTTCTGGAAGGAGGGGAAGGGACTGCCGTATGGCCTGTAATTGCGCAGTATCCTACTTTGCAGGCTTATGTGGAGCTGCTTTTGGATACGCCTCAGTTTTTTGCAGTATTCTGGAATTCCTGCAGGCAGGTTTTCCCTGTTGTAATCGGGCAGATATTTTTAGGGGCACCTGCGGCATGGGCGTTTGCAAGATTTAATTTCCGGGGTAAAAAGCTGCTCTATACCTTATATATTGTTCTTATGTTGATGCCTTTCCAGGTGACCATGGTTTCAAGCTATCTTGTACTGGATAAATTGCGGCTGATTGATACCGTATGGGCCGTCATCCTGCCCGGGGCGGCGTCAACCTTTCCCGTATTCATTATGACACGTTTCTTTATGGTGATACCGGAAACGGTTATGGAGGCAGCGGCGGTGGATGGGGCTTCGCCCTTCCAGAGCTTTGTCCGGCTTGGAATTCCACTGGGGGCATCAGGGATTCTTTCCGCAGTAGTATTGGGATTCCTGGAATATTGGAATGCCATGGAAGCACCGCAGGCATTTCTGAAGAATCAGGCTCTCTGGCCGCTGTCATTGTATATGGCAAATATTACTGCCGACAATGCAGGGGTATCGCTGATTGCCTCACTGATCACGCTGACGCCGCCTCTTTTGATATTCCTGTCCGGGCAGAAATATCTGGAACAGGGCATTATTTCCTCCGGGATGAAGGATTGAAGTAACGGGAAAAGTCTGTAAAGGATAAAGACTGAATAGAGAGGGACGGTTACGGGGCAGAAATGGAGGAAGGTTTTATGGAAAAAGAGAGTTTAACTGGAAGCCTGCAGATTCGAAAGGTAAACAAATGGTATCCGGGCAATGTCCATGCTGTCATAGACATGGATATGGAAATAAATCAGGGTGAATTTATTGTTTTTGTCGGTCCCTCCGGATGTGGAAAAACAACGCTGCTGCGCATGATAGCAGGACTTGAGAATATCAGTGGCGGAGAAATCATTGAGCAGTCTCGGAAACTCAATATTAAACTAAGTAGAGGGGGACTATGTTCTGG
>OLQH01000136.1_pt1 | contig 87532 bp, 77 predicted proteins | sample 1672671 | NCBI WGS metagenome assembly OLQH01 (sample SAMEA3136712, study PRJEB25190) | human gut metagenome | reverse complement strand
GAAGAGGAAGCGGCATCGGTTTAATATAGCAATTATTTATTATTCGCTGTACTAGTATAAACGTAAACGCAAAATAGCGAGTACCTTGACATTTTTAGGTGGCTGCTTTGCAGCCACCAGTATTTAAACTTTGCGGATCTCTGCTGGGAGTTTTTCTGACCAGGGCAGAAGATCTTCCAAAAAGGAACAGTCCCTGTCATCCATGTGTTTCAGGATTTCTTCCAAGAGATACTGCACATAATCATAAGGCTTCAAATTATTCGCTTTTGCAGTTTCCACAATACTGTAAATGATTGCGGAAGATTTGGCTCCATTGATCGTATCGATCATCTGCCAATTCTTCTTATGCGTTATAGAACATAAGAAGAAGAACTGGCTGTTCAGTGCCAGTCCGAAAGGAGCTACACAAAATATGCTTGATGATATAGCCGAGAAATACAACAGACCGCACCGTAAAACCAGCGCTTTGCTCTCAGGACTGATTTACTGTCCATTCTGCGGTAAACGGCTCAGAGTCGTTTCCGAATCAAACCGCTGGACAAACGGCAAACCGAGATTTAAGTATGTCTGCCCCGGCTACCGTGAAAACGAATGTACTTTCCAATCCGTTGACGGTGTACTGCTTGATGAATTTGTAGTACTGCAGTTATCTAATCTTTCCGATGAGGACAGCGAATATTTTACCAAACTTCTCAACCAACGAGCTTCAGATATTTTTAAGAATTCGCACAACGAACAGGAATTGACCGAACTGAAGAAAAAGAAAGCACAGCTTGAAACGGCAATTTCCAATCAGGTTAAAAATATGCGTGATGCAAGCGATGACCTGAAACGCTTTATTCAGGAAGATATACAAGAGCTATCCAATGAACTACGAGAGGTTGGTATCCTACTTGAAAAGTTAGAGGATAGCAAGCAAAATCAAATGTACGCTGTCCGAAATATTGAAGAAATAAAAGAAAGGCTGTTGTCCTTCGGTAAATACGCAAAGGGTGCACAGCCGGATGTGTTAGTAACGCTGATACAATCCTTTGTGGAACGTATCTATATCGTCGATGAAAACGACGAGCGTTACTGTCATATCTTTATTAAAGGTTGCACGAAAGAGGACTATGACGAGTTCTTCCGGGCAACCGGTTACATATTTGGTTCAGGAGAAAACGGAAACATCACATCTAAATTGCCTTTGTGTGATTCAGATGAGTGTAGCAAATACAATATGATACTTACAATTCCATTTTGTATGTGATAAACTATTACTATCCATTTGGATAACCTCCTTTGTCCTTTAATTAATGCAGTTGGCGAACCAACATTATTGTAACACAGGAGATTTTTTACTGTAAGCTGAAGCATTCCTAACTCACCTGCATAGCAGGTGGTTTATTTGTTTCCCAAAGTTTCGTTTTCGGATCAGCTAAAAACTACACAATGGCAAACAGGGCTTTGCCCTAACAAAAAGAAGTTCCAAAGAACGACATGTTTTTATATCAATTCTTCGGAACTATGGAGCATACCAATATTATCTTAATGACATTAGTCACTAGCTATCTTTTTCTTTTTTAGGAAATTTCAGGGGAGGAATAAAGTCTTCGGATACTTATTACCCTTGGAAAAAATGAATCTTCCAGTAGTCTTCAGAGATATACTTACTAAAGTTTAACCTTTACATTTAGACTGTTTTTGTAATAATTTCCAAAATTAATGTTACAATACAAACAAAAGCAATCAACCCTATCATCACTCCAAATTCAAACTCAAATATTTTAGCAATTATTATCAGAAAGCCCACAATACCAATTGCTCCTGCTTCTAATCGAACATGACAAGTTATATTTTTTACACCTTGATATTTTCCTGCTAAAGGTATCTTATTAGTAACTATACAATATATACTTAAACTTATAAACAAAACCCCAATAATATAATTAATGATTGTTATCACCGTCCTTCCTAATTTATTAAAATAATTGAAATGTAAGTTGATTAAAAATATACTCTATTTCTTATATATACTACTCTCAATTATACCAAAAGTCAATAGTTCCTCTATTAATAGATACAATATATACGTTGAATAAGGATAAAAAATATTACTTTTTATAATTCGCCATACCTATTTTTTCTAATTTTGCTAACACTTCACAAAACAAATTATGAACTGTAGTAAACTCATATTCAGAGCATTTACTCTTCACTATTTCTTCAATTCTTTTATTTCCGTTACATTCACTGATACATTCCGCAATTATATTTGGTATTGTTCCTATGTTCTTTCTGTTAGCAGATAATAAGCAATCAAAAGAACCTTTTTTTATTTCAACAGCACCATCTATGATTGGTATTACATTATCATTCCAATGAGAATAGTTTCGTATGACCTGAATTTTATTTTTGCTCTTGGTTTTACTTATTTTGATTAGCAATAAATAATATGAATCAGCATCATACATATTAAACAATTCTAAGAATAGCTCTTTATATTTTTTTGAATCTTTAGGATAGTTTAATGTATTAGTTATTAAACTATAAATACGATCAATAAAAAACATAGCAGGTTTTCTTGTCTGCAAAAAAACTTCACATTTAAAATTATTTGATAGATTTTTTCTAAGTACATCACACACTTTTGGTTCATTAGCGTTTCCCAAACCCTCTGCAGATATTATGGCAACTCCATTATCTGTCAAATGCCTTTCTATTCCTTTTATTATCCCTCTTATAATGTCTAATCCATCATTACCACCATTTCCCTGAATTGGAAATGGCACGTTATCTGGAATTGGGAAAAACGGTGGATTTGCTGTAATTAAATCAAATTTCTCATCTTTTCCAAAACAAGTAAAAAGATCACTCTCAATAAATTGTGTTTTATTGTCAATCTCATTTAAAATAGCATTAAATTTTGCTACTAAAATAGCATTTTTATTAATATCAACACCATATGATTTATTCTTAACAAAATGTGATTCCATTATAGCTTGTATACCTGAACCAGTACATAAGTCCAGATGACTATTTATAATTTTATTAGGTAATGCTGCAATAAGTCTGTAGGAATCTATTCCCATATAGATCTCTTGACTAACAATATCCCTTTTGTAATCTGGCAAAGTACTAACAACCAAGAATCTATTAAAATACGAAATTATAGAGTATCCTTCACTCCAAATATAATTATTATCACATTTTAAAAATCCTACATTTATAAATGATTTTACAACCTCTAAATCCAATTCCCCGAATTCAGATAACTCTAATCTTTCTCCCAAAAGCAATAATTTGAATTGATTTTGAATACTTTCATCATAATCTCTTAAATTATATATTATTTCCTTATACGATGCCCAAGGATTAATAAAATAATTTAAAGATCCATTAATTCTTTGATAAAGAAAATCATAGTTTGTTTCTAAAAGATATTTTCTAATTCTCATAATATCTGAATGTAATAATTTTAACATATCTATCTCCAGTACATATAATACAAACTCTAAAAATATTAAAATACTAATACGGCAGCTTGGCAAAATAGATTATTTTATATGATTATGTATTTATATGTTTCATAATAATCTGGTTAACAATCAATCGCAAGCTATAACTCCAGCATTTACATATACTATTCCATTTAAATAACCTGCCCAATTCACTGCACCAACTGCATCCCAAGCGACAACGGCTGCATATACCCCACCGACTACAGCTGTATTACAACACATTGGTTGTATTAAATCTCCACCACCTTCTCCATCATCATATTCTAATATAGGACCTTCATATTTTTCCATATTATCTCTCCTTTCAAGGAAAAATCTATTGCCTAGCTGCCACACTAATAAATAGTGCCTAAATCATATCAACTTTTTTTTCAAACAACTCAGCAGACTTACCCTTATATTCTTTCTTTAATATATTTTGGTGGTATAATCCTATTTTTTTTATTATAGTTTTATTTAGTTCTGATTGTTCGTTCAACAATAAGTAATAATAAATAGTTTTATCTGGGAATACTAAGTTTACTTCATTATGAACCCAAATAGTTACCCATCTAAAAAACTTATCAATATTTTGTTTGCTAATATAGTCTATCATTTCAGCATTAATATATAAATATTGAATATTTATATATGTACAATTAAAAAATGGATATTCTATAAAATGTGGATTCACTCCAATAGTAATGCACCTATCACCATTATATTTTAATGAGAAAAAAACTATTGCATTAGCAATGAAAGAACTTACCAAAAACTTTTTATTAACCTCTATTAAATCAGTAGATTCAATATTACAGTAAAAAAAGTCCCTATTTCCCTGTAAAAAATCGTACAAATCTGCACTAGAATACTCTACAGTAAATTCGGTTTTTCTATCTTCTCCTGTTATCCTAAAATGTTTCTTAAATGGAATTATTCCGTTCTTAAACATTATCAATTTCAATTTCCATAATGGATATAAAAGATTAGCTATATCTTGATCTATTTTTTCTTCCGACACATCATATTTATTGCGTATTGTATTAGAAATAGATAACAAATTATTTTTACCGTTACAAAGCATTAAAATTTCATATGTTAAATTGTTCATTCTTATAGTTGATAATGTTTTAGGTGACGAAAGAATAAAGCCATTTTCTTTTTTTATTATTGTTACATTTTTGTTTCTAGAAAAAATAGGAATACATTTTCTTTTTATTTCTTCTGAAAATCCTTTATTATTCATATCTTACCTTCCTCATATTATAAAGTAGTAGTATTTAGAGTCCCTCTCCAAGGACTATATATTACACTGCTGAAGATATAGTGGAATAATTCTCTGCCTATTTCTTGATCTTTTCAGGAAAAATCAGTTACAATTTTTTATATAGTTGCTAATCAGTTAAATAACACATATTAATTCATTTAGAACAAAATTGCAATTTTCTAGAATTCGTTAGATACCTACATTCGCTTTTAAACAAAACCACTTCCGGAGTTTCGAAATATCCGCTTATCATGGTAATAAAAGAAATAGAATTCTATATGAATGCTCCTTCAGTGTACATGCGTCCAAACATAACTTGGCAGTGTTACAAAAAATTCTATTTTAGATCATATATGTGTTGTTCAAAACTAAATCAGATAATTACAATATATCTATGTATGATTCAAAATGTGTACAAAGGTAAACTTATTGCATTTACATGACCACAGGAGTTAATAAGATTCTATTTTTTACTGCTGAAGAGTAAAAATATCTTTCAATTCTTCCTATATCAGACTATTCACTATATTTTTCCTTTTAGGTAAGAATTAGCCTAGTATCCTTTTTTATACCTATTCTAACTTGTCCAAAATTATGGATATTTGTTAAAATTCAACTGCTAAATTTCCATTGAAGCTATAGATTTTAATAATCAGCCTTTAAAATCATTATTCAACCATATAGAAACAATCCGTTGTTAAAAGATCGTAAATAAACGAAATAAAGTCTTTTTTGTTCAAGTCTTTTTTCTCGATTAAATAGCTTTGATTCTGAATAATAATATTGATTACATTGTTCTGCCAGTTACAAAAATCAAATTCTGATGACACTAAATATTTTCCATTTCGATAGCAATTAATAAATTTAAGCCGTTTATTTTTCATATGTATATATGCAGATTCTTTTAAAATAATTCTTGCTTTACCTAAGGAAATATTTGACTCAATTAAATTTAAAATTTTCTCCTTATATTTTAAACATTTTCTTTCCATTTCATTATATTCATTGTTGGTAAGAAATTGGCATGGATTACATCTTGCTTTCCACCGACATTTTAAGCAACTCAAACTTCTTCTTTCTTGGTTAAGTTTATCTCGCTTTTGGTTAAATAACTCATTATCCTCTAAAAAATTATTAATTTCATCATGTCTTTCTATTAAAGAATTAGGAATACTTTTTATCTGTCCATTACTCATAAGAAATTCTGCTTTATTTTCGGAACAAGAGTAGAGTTTACCATTCATATCCATAGAAAATCCTCCATTATTTGATACGCAATCAGGAAAACAAACCATAGAATTCATATTATATTTAATATTAAAAAAAATATATGCAAGTGGTCTGAGTGAATGAACAAATAAAATATAAGATGGATTATTTAGCAAAGCATACCTATGATATATCTTGTCAACAAGCTCTTCATATTCATTATCATCAAGTTTTAAAAAGTCGTATTTTTGAGCTCTCCCTGCAACAGTGATCGAATTGATTATCACTTCATTAATATTTAATTTATCAAAATATTCTGCAAACTGCTTCCATTCGTTTTTGTTTTGACTATTTAGCGTCATTTTAATAATTATGGGTTTAAACAATTTTTTATTATGGATTTCCCTTTGTAATAACTGCAGCCCATTCATCGCAGAGCTAAAACTACCAGTTCCTCTAATATAATCATTACTTTTACTTGTTACTCCTTCTAAACTAATATTGACAACGTTAATTCCTGATTCAATAAGTTTACAAACAATATTATATGTTAATAGCGTACCATTAGTTATAATTTCTGTTTCTATTCCCTTTTCTTTACAAAAAGATATCAAATCAAATATGTTTTTATACATCAATGGTTCTTTAAGTATTATTACCACTTGCTTTAATCCAAATTTTGTTAACCCCAAAATTCTTTTTTTCATTAGATTTATATCAGCTTCTTTGTTTATTTCATTCAAGTTTTCAGCGACACAATGTTTACAACACAAATTACATCTCGAATTAACTTGAATAGAAATTATCTTTACATCCTTAAACACTATATCCTCCTCTGATACTATTATTTATAATGAACTATTTACAAAACCAGACAAATTCCATACCTACTTCACTATTATAAATATTTCCTTATTGTATATCGTATAATAAAATCATATAGAAATATAAATCATTATTCCCTAAATAAACAATTCCAGTGCTTAATACTATATGGAGAAAGTTTGTAAATCTTTAATCATTTACAGTATTTTTGAAAATGTAATTATATCTAAATTATCATTATTATCTTTTGACTTATATATACATTCCATTTCAAATCCAGAAGATAATAAAATTGAAATAACCTTATCATTCAATTGCTCTTTTAAAATAGTTATTTTTATTTTTTTTATTTCTTGTATTATTAATAAACTACATAATTTCTCTAAAGCAAAGTCCACAAAATTTGTATCTGAAATGGATAACAATTCTATCCTTGCTGTATTGTTATCTCTTTGTTTTTGATTAGTTTGGCACAATAAAATATTTTTTATATTCCTAGTTTTATCCATTTCCACAAATATTTGCATAAAATATGTAAATAAAGAATTTCTTATATCTAATTCACTAGTTTTTAAAATATCTACATCAGGTGCAAAAAGGAACTTTTCTTCGTCATATATATCTGATTCATATATATAATCTACAACATAGTGTGCATCTCCATACTCTAAAAATTTATACATGTCTTATTTCCTCCCTTTACCGAACTGTTACTGCTAAACTTCTACATAGCTCTTCTGTTTTCTGTCTGTAATCAGGACTAAGAATATCCAAGTCTATTGCCTCATCAATAAAAATTTCCGGCAATCCAAATTTTTGTAAGTCCATTTCACTTGTATCATTCATTCTGGCAGCAACCTCTTGGAGATATTTATTATTCCATATATCCAACAATCCACCTTCAATATATTCCCTTATAGAATGTTTCCTTATGTTTCCACATGTAATAGGTATATATGGAGAAATTAAAATATCTCCATAAGCGCTTATAGAAAAATAAGAAAGCATAGGTTGTTTTATTCTTCCTTTAGCTATATGTTCAAGTGGATCTCCCCATTCAACATACATTTTAGGATTCTCTTTTCTCTTTTTTGCTAGTATAAAGGACACTTTTTGGTAATCCTCATATGTAGGTATGAAACTTTGAAGGTTCTTTCTTGCCCTTCCTAGAAGCATTAATGGCTGACATCTAAAAAACTTTACACCTAACTTTTTAACAAACTCAAACAGCTCATCTATATCATCTATATTGAACTTGGTTGGTGCAAAAGATACTGCTACAGTGTGACCTGCATCAATTAAATATTTAATAGACTCAATGGCACGATCATAGCTTCCCTTCATATTACGCATTCTTTCATGGTTCTCTTTAAAACCGTCTAAACTTACTTGTACACTGCGGATATTAGGTAGCCTTAACTGAGATGCATACTCCTTAGTCATCAAATATCCATTAGTAACTAATGCTAAGTCAATCTTACTATTATTACCGGAAAGATAATCCGAGATTTGAAGTATCAATTCCTTTCGTAATAATGCTTCTCCACCACCTATACTTATTAGTCCCACACTATAATTATTAATATCATCGATAAATTGTAAAATTTCAGCATCTGATAACTCCTGCTTATTTAAAGAATGTTCACCACTAGAATTAAAACAATGTAAACATCTAAATGTACATTTATAAGTTAAATCAATTGCACATGTTCCTATATAAAAATTTCCATCCATAATCATATCAATTCCTTTCGTTCAAACATTAAATATAATAAAGGTAGCTTAATTTCAAACATTTGTATTGTAATAAAGTTAATAATTAGATATCTAAGAGCATATAATCTATATACCACTTTACAAAGTATAAATACACAACTTCTTTTTGGTAATAGTATATTTGGAGTTATCAATTCATAATAAGATGATGCCAGGTTCAAAAATCATAAACCACATTGTACTTGCACGTAAGTAGTTTTGTGACTTTATGACCCACTCCAATGTGAAGATAAAAGTAGGGCAGATGCCCCTCACTATCCGAATTTGGGACAGAATTGTAGGAGTGCATAGCACGAAACAATTTGTTAGGTATCGTTTGACACCCACATCATAAGATTATAAATAATTGCTCTTCTTCCCAGAGTTGATAAGTATTTAAGATATTTACAAACGAATTATCAAATCTCGTCATAGTCAACTTTATTAGATTTATACTTTGTTCAACTTTTTATTTCTTCTCTTATTTGATGGTCAAATTATTCATATGTCCTAAATATTTTTCTAAAATTCCATTCTCATCAAAGACTATTGTTGCATTAGGTAAACAAAGTATATTCTTTCCGTAAGTTTTAATTGGAATATAACCTATATTTTTTTCTTCTATAAATAAAACTTTTACATAATGTGTATTAAACACTTGTAGAAATAACTTATAAATAATCATTTCATACGGAATTAAATTTCCTTTATATATGATAGCTTCATTCGAGCCAGAAAATGAAATCTTATTTTTTTCTATAGTCATTTCGCTCTGCTTGATAATACCATTTTGATTTGAGTAAAACGATATAAAAGTGCTATTTTCAATCGTACTATAAATTATATTTTTTTTACTGAATTCGTCTGAAATTCTAAATAAAATTCATCCAAATCTGATGTGCATCGACATTTTCCAACATCAAATCCTTTCCAATAAACTTTTAAATTCTTTTCTAACATTTCTTTTCCTCCCTCGTATAACACCCAAAATTAAAGTTCATATAAAACATCACATATAGAACATAAATTTTCATCGTGTGTCACAATGATAACAATACTTTGTTTTGCAATTTTACATATACAGTTTTTCAACAATTCTACACTACTATTGTCTAGTCCTGCTGAAGGTTCATCGAAAATGTATAATTTGGCCTTTTTTAACAACACACACAAAAATAAAATTTTCTGTTTTTCACCACCTGAAAAATCACAAATTCTTCGTTCCAGCAACTGATATATATTAAAATTTTCATTAAAATATAAAGGAGCTATATTATAATAATCTATTGTATACTCTATTTTTTTTACTATATTTTCTGAGTAACAACTAAATATTTCACGTAATCGCAAATTATAGAAATATATATTTTGCGGCAACATTGCAATATATTTGTTTCTCATTTCATACATATTGAATTGCTTTATATCAATCCCATCATATTCTATATTTCCAGACGTATTATCAGAAAATACACCTATTAACAATTTTAAAAGTGATGTTTTTCCTACTCCATTATCACCTATTAAACCGTATATCTTATTCTTTTCAAAAAAAACATTTGCTTTATTTTTCAAAAACAGATGCTCTAATCTGTTTACTTTTATACAAGAAATTTCATTTTTTATAATATATCCATTTGTTTCTTCTTGTAAATCAAGCAATTCTTTAATTCTAATATATGCAGCATATGCATCTTGATATCCTTTTCCAAGGTTAAGAAAATAGCGGATATTTTTTTGTATTAAATTTAAATACGCATTTATAATAGTAAACTCACCAATTGACATTGTTTTATTTATTATTGAAGTGCCTCCGACAATCAATGTCGTAACTGTATATAGTAACGACAAAATGCTATCAGCAGAAGAAAAAAGATATATAGTCTTGTTATATTTTAATACATCAGTAATATAATTTTTTACTAACGATATTAAATAATTATTCCAAAATGAAAAATTTGCATTTATTTTTATAAATTCGTTTATACTATACTGTTCATTTAAATTGCTATAAAAAATATTTCTTTGTTCTTTAAATTTAATTCCTATTTTAAATAAAGGATTTTTCATTAGCAAGAAAAGAACTATATATAAAGGAATAAAAATCAATATTAAAACAATTAATTTATTGTCTATCATTAAAAGGAATATTAGCGTAAGTAATATGCTTACACCATTCGCAAAAACACTAGCATAATTCTCTATAAAAAATTCAAATATACTACTTACATCACTGACAATTCTATTGTTTAAATACGTTGGATCGTATTTATCTATAGATCTAACAGGTACATTCCTTAAATGTAGTATTATGTTAAAAATGCACTTATATATTATAGTATTTTTTACTTTTGTCATACTCATACTATAAAAAAAATTAACTATACAACTTATAATTCCAAAAAGAAACAATACTAGAGCAAAGTTATATATAATTTTAATATCTGGCTTTTTTAAAATCACATCTAAAAAAACACCATTAAAATAAGGTAAAACCAATGAAAAAACACTTGAAAACATTGAAAAAAAGCCAAGTCCTATAATTATAGTTAAATTATTTCTAAAAGATGAAAACAAAAATTTTTTCATATAATTCTCCGTTCTAAGGAATTAACTACCAGCTCAACTGGAAGCTTTCCATTTCTTCAAAGTATCATCGTTGTTTCGAATTCTTAGTGGGAGTATCACAAACATTATTATAGTTCCTATAAAGCAATACTTCTGCTTCATGCATAATATATTAATTATTTCCATATAAGACACTTCTATCTCAAACGCTTTGTTCTTGTTGCTTTGTAATTCTGACTATATATTATAAATCATCCGTACATTTGTCCTTTTAAATATCTTATAATTTCTAACATTCTCTTTTGTCTTTCCATACAGTAATTTCTTATTGTAAATACCTTAAAACTATATAATTTGATCTTTTCCGTTAAAGTAAGTAGCAAATATCTATTATTCATTTGACGCCATTATGATTAAAGTTTACTTGCAACACCAATTTCATTAATCACAAGGGTACTTATTGATATCTTCACCGTTCTCAGTTTTTTTTAGTTTCTCCGTATAACTGAACAATTAAACTTTTCATTCACAATATTTATCAAAACTTTATCATTTTTTCTCTCTTATAATTAAGTCATATCCAACTTCTGCATATGCTGCAATTATCTCATTAATCTCAATAATATCTTTTTTGGTCAACAGTGGATGGGACATTTCAAATATTCTTTCATCGTAATTCCACTCCACATTGTCAAATATATCAAACCCTATATCAGGATTCATTTTTCTTAAGGCATCAAATTCTGGTGATGGTAATGGTAACCACCATACAAGATTAACAATTATGTTATACTTCATAGCTATAAAACCAACTGTTTCAATAGTTTTAAAAATATCTTTTTTTGTTTCCCAGGGAAATCCAATAATAAATGAGAAAAAAATATTAGTATTTAATTGATACTTTAAAATTTTTTCCGCCACTTGAAATATTTGCTCTTTCTTTATTCCTTTTTTTATACGTTTCAATCCTTCGTCATATCCAGATTCAACACCTACTTGGACACTTATTCCAGGGAATTTTTTTATTGCGGATAATACATTATCATCTAAAAGTACTTTTAATTTAGCTTCAACTAAAAAAGAATACGATTTAATATTAGTAACTGATAATTTAGTTAATATTTCTATAGCTCTTACTTTATCTTCAAAGAAATGATCATCTGTAAAAATGATACTTTTTCTTAAAATTTTATCTCTCATATATTTTTCTATGCCTATAATTCTTTTTACCGCTTCATCACTATTAAAACCTCTCCAACATCTTTTATTTAAAATTGAACAAAAGGAACAATTCCCACTACACCCTCGTGAAGTTTCTATTGAAATAGTTTCATATATATTCTCTGGGATTAAATCATATGCGGAATACAATGTATTTTTATCAAAGGTCATTTTATCCATAAAAGAATTTATCATAATATCACCTTTATCATTTCTATATACAAGATTTGGTACTTCAGAAAGATTCTTTTTTCTCTCCAAAGTTTCTACTAATATAGGGAAGGATTTATCCCCTTCTCCTATTAAAATATAATCTATATCTGTTGTCTGCATTATATGATTGAATACTCTGCTAGGATGTATGCCTCCAACAACAATCGGATTCTTTATATTATTTACCTTAAGCGTCGATATACATTTTTTTACATATCCCCAAGTAAATGTATTAGATGAAAATGCAAACAAATCAAAATCCTTAAATTTCTCTATGATTACTGAAGCTAGACTTTCTCCCACCATACCATCAATATAATCATCTGGATTTATTATATGTATAGTGTGACCCTTATCTCGTAAAATTGCACCTAAATAATACATAGCTAATGTAACTGTTTTTCTACTATCATATCTTTTCCCAAAACTACTATTAATTAACAATATTTTCATTCTGTAACCACCCTTATCTTTAAAGGATAAAGAACCCCTTCTTTTATCAGTTGTAAAATAGTACTTATACATTCAAAATTTATTCGACTTTTATCCTGGTAACTCAAACCAATTATTTCAACAATCTCCTTAATACTCCTACGTCCATCTATACTTTCTATTAAAACAGCTGCAACTCTATTTAATTTTATTTTATTACTTGTTATTGAATCAATTAAATATATATTGGTTTTCCCATACCATAATTTCCAATTTTTTTTAATCTCAAGAACAGTTATATTATAAAATCCATATTTGAAAATCTCGTTTCTAATGGCCTTCAAATTATTAATATGTTCAACAGTTCCCAATCTTGTTTTATAGAATTGTATATCTTGATGAAAATATAATTTCAAATACCTATCTAATGCAACGTCAAACGAAATTTCATTAATATTTTCAAAATATGTAGGCAAGCAATTAAGAATTCCTACATATCCCTCATAATTTACGAATGCATTCTCAATAATACTTTTATTAACATATTTATTTATCTTTTTCATATCTGAAGTAATATTGATATTGGGAAAAATTTTTTTAATATCTACATATTTTTTTATGACAGTAAAAGCATTTTTGTACGAAAAGTCATTTTTTGCTGTTTGGGTAATGCTTAATTCTAAATTTTTTATCCCTGTTGAAAATACTTGATATATAATTTCTTCTAATTGAAAATAATTATTGTCATTAACTTCAATTATTACACTCATTTTATCTTTTTTCTTTTCATCAAGACTTTCTATATTATTTATAACTCCAATATCATTATTAATTACTACAATAATATTAGAAACCAATGAAAAAATATCATTATTCCAATTATTGAATGTTGAAACAATAACTGTTAAATTTAGTTTTTTTTTATGTATACTTTCAATCAATTCTCGTTGCTGATCAAGCAGCAAATCTGTTTCCATTGTATTTAATATTATTTCTTGTATGTCTGTAAATTTTATTATTTCCTCAATGGTAAGTTCAAAACATAAACTAGCATTTGATACTTCCCAATATATTCTTTTCAAATTATCTAAAATTGCTGTCATAGTCCACCTCTTTTCTTTATATCAACTGCACCTACTGGACAAACAAAACTACACGTTCCGCATTCTAAACATTTATCTAGCTCAATATAATACACCTCATCTTTCTTTTTAATTGCATTGCCAGGACATTCCTCTCTACACGATCCACATTTAATACATTTTTCTCCTATGTAATAGGCCATAACATACCCTCCACTTAATTTTTTAATATTTCGTTTGATAACTAATATTAGCACCCATTTCTTGAATCTATATTATCGTGTCAGATATTGTTACCTAAATGTAATAAATTGTATTTACCGATTTTATCTATTAATCCTTCCCACTACTAGGGTAAATTAGAAACTTTCACTCCTTAACAACGTGCACACACAACGCACTAAAAAATGCTGTTGTAGGTTTGCTTACCCATAACAACATTTTTTTATATTCTTATGATTCAAAATCACAAATCCAAAAATTGGGAAATCAGAGTTTTACATTCGGAAATTTTTTACGCTTATATATAACGCACATTAATACGATAAAAGGTGACTTTTTTATTGTAATTTGCAAAAAAATTTCACAAAAATGCCGCTACAGGTTTAGTATCACCCGTAACGGCATTTTCTCTTATCTTATTCAACCTTTTCTTCATTACCGGATTTTAAATATGTCATGACCTCTTCCACTGTTTTTCCGGAAGCAAGTAAGGCGCTAAAGATTTCATCTTTTTGTTTATCTTCAATCTTCTTCCTAAGTTCTTTTGCTTTCAAACGCAGTTCTTTTAATTCTGCCTCTGTTGTTTTAATCTCCTGTTCTGTCTTCATAAGCATTTCTTCAAGAGAAAGATTTTCTACTTTTTTACGTCTTGGCATACTGTTTCCTCCCATGCTGATATTTTCTTCATTCTACCATTATTGTTCCAAAAATACCAGTCTTTTTATGAATCGCTCCTATCTCCCTCTTCGCTGCTGTTTCTGGCTTTTGGCATATTCCATCTTTTTATTGTATTCGTCCATGATTGCACTTTCCAGATCTGCCTTAAATTCTGCATTGACTGCATGGGCAATGTCCTCCCGTTCTCCTTTTGCAGAATTTTTCTGGGGCATACCTACAAAGGTTTTTCCGTTCCATGCCTGAATCACATGAAGCTGCTGGATTGCCAATACGTCCTGCAGACGAATGGCAACATCTGCCTTAAATGTATCGCTTCCCTGTACCGGATTTACACTCAGATTGTAATACAGTTCTTCCTCTCCCCAACTGCCCTTACAGTCTGTTTTAGTTTCTGTCATATTCTCATAGGCTTCCCTTACAGTATCCAACACTTCCTTTTGAAATTCCTTATCGGTAAACCGAAAAAAAGGAACATACTCCCCTGTTTCGTAATCTCTGTAACGGGGCATATCGAGGTACAGATTTCCTTTCGAGGACTCTTTAATTGCAAGACTTTTCACACAGAAGGCCTCATCAAAGGTAATGGTAGCAAATCCTTTCAGATTATTGATCTTTCCTTCTTCCTGTTTCAATTCCGGTTTATATACTCTGATATTATATTCCATATTGTGATCTCCTTTTCTACTCTACTTTTCATTACCGAACTGCTGTCTGGCATGGAAGATTTTTGGTTTCCTCCTGCACTTCCACACACTCCTCCTGGTCCTTGATTTCCAGTTCTGCATCAATCTCCATCTGCCGGGTAATGTTTTCTTTTAAAAGCTCCTCATACGGGAAAGGCTTTTCATATTCCTGCTTTGCATTTTTTATCTCATTTTCACAGGTCTTAATTTCTTTTTGAACATCTTCTACTGCTTTATCAAGGACATTCAAGCGGTTTTCCATACGGACCATATTGCCGGAGTCACTGCTTTTTAACTCCACACTATATTCCTTCTCTCCCTGAAGGAACAATACCGGCCCCATCATATCCTTTTGGACAAATACCTGAAATCCCTTATACATACCGACTTCGTGCCTGGTAAAAGCTGTCACACCTTCTATAATCCCACGCAGGACTTCCCCTGCTTCTTTATGCTTCTCATAGACTTTTCCCTGCAGAGTGATTGCAAACTCCGGCTGTACTTCCATAGCCTGGTTCCTGCGCTCCAAATCCTTTTGAAGCGATTGCAGTTCTTTCTCCAGACTTTGTATCCTTTTCGGGTACTGGAACGTAACCGCATCCTGCAAGGCAAACCGTTTCCCTTCATGTGCAGTTTTCAGGATTCTCAGACGTGCCACTTCATTATCTACTTGTATTTTTTCCATAATCAGGGGATTTTCGGAAGCTACCGCTTTAATCTCTGCAAAGTTTAATACGGTTTCATCTATATCCTCACAGATCCTTGCCAGTTCCCGGCTGGTAAATACCTGGCTGATAAACCGCTGTTTTGTTTCTACAATGCCCCATAAATAAGCATCAAAAGAACCCTTTGTTACATAGCGATAAATATTGACTTCCTCATTTTCATTCCCCTGGCGGATAATACGCCCTTCCCGCTGTTCAATATCAGAGGGTTTCCAGGGGCAGTCGATATGATGTGCCGCCACCATTCTGGTCTGGATATTGGTTCCTACTCCCAGTTTTTCGGTACTTCCTATAATAATCCGTTTCCTTCCGGCTCTGACATCGGAAAACATACGGTCCCTCTGTTCATCTGTTTTTGCATCATGGATAAAGCAGATTTCTTCCTCTGGAACACCTCTGGTAATCAGTTCCTGTTTTAAATAATCATAGACAGTAAACGCTTTTCCCGGTCCGGGTGTCCCAATATCCGAAAAAACAATCTGGGTTCCTTTCTGTTCCTGGGACTGTACATATTCCTGGTAAATGTTTTCTACTGCTTTATTCAGTTTGGAATCCGAATCTACCGGAGCATAACTGTCCAAAAGCCGGGGATCTGTACCCAAAAGTCTTGCTTCCCCGGTAATCCGGAGCATATTGTCGTCCTTTGGATCTACCACACCTCTATGGATTGCTTCTGCCCTTTCCACCATTTCCTGCATACGTTCTTTGACATAATCAGAGGCTTCCGATACTACAACCTTATATTTTCCGTCCTTTAATTCTGGCCGCTTAATATCTAGCATATCAGGCAGAATAATGTCTGCTACTTCTTTAAACAGGTGTATCAGTTCCGGCAGATTGATAAACTTATTAAACCTGGTCCGCATCCGGTAACCAGTACCTTCCGGTGCCAGTTCCAAAGAGCTGGTAACTTCCCCAAACACAGAAGCCCATGCATCAAAATGGTAAATCCCCTTTTCGTGAAGCCGCCTTTCCTGCAGATATAACTGCATCACATAAAGTTCCACCATAGAATTCGACAGAGGGGTTCCCGTTGCCATAATGACGCCCCTTCCCTGATTTTTTTCGTTGATATACTGTATCTTCATACGCATATCCATAGCCCTCTGGGAACCGCTGGAACCCAGGCCCGCAACATTGTTCATTTTTGTAAAAACTTCCAAATTTTTGAACAGGTGCGCTTCGTCTACAAATAAGGCATCTACGCCTGTTTCTTCAAAGTACATCACATCATCTTTGATTTCTTCATTGTTCAGTTCTTCAATTTTCTCTAGCAGTTTTTTCTTTCTGCTTTCCATCTGCTTTATGGACCAGTTCTTTCCCTCTTCTTCCCTTGCCTGGTTAATGGCTTCTACCAGTTGCTCTGCCTGTTCTTCTATCATGGCTCTTTGCCGGTCAGGGGAAATGGCAATTCTCTGGAACTGAGTATGACCGATAATAATACAGTCATAATCCCCTGTTGCCATTCTGGCAATCATGCGTCTGCGGTTTTCCTTCTGAAAATCTTCTTTTCTGGTAATCAGGATTTTCGCATCTGGATAAGCCCGCAAAAATTCTGCCCCCATCTGGAAGGTCAGGTGGTTGGGAACCGTAAGAAGGGGTTTCGTTGCCAGCCCCAGCCTCCTCATCTCCATACAGATACAGATCATTTCCAGAGATTTACCAGCGCCTACCGTATGAGCAAGTAAGGTATTTCCTCCACACAGCAATGCCCTTGCCACAGCATTTTTCTGATAAGGACGCAGCTTTAACAGAGGGTTCAGTCCCGGCAGTTTTAAATAAGAGCCATCATAGCTTCGTTGTCTGTCGCAGTTAAAGGTTTCATTATAAAAATCCACATATTTTTTTCTGCGCTCCGGCTCCTTAAAAATCCAGTCCCGGAAGGCTTCTTTTATCTGCTCCGCCTTATCCCTGGCAAGCATGGTTTCCTTCCGATTGATCACATAACGTACTTTTTCCCCTTCCTGCACCCGGTCCCTGATAGTCACAATCCGGCTGTTTAACAGTTCCTCTATAATGCTGATCGCATCCATAAATCTTGTGCCATAGGTTTGTCTGGTACGAATGGTTCCTCCAAAAAAGTTTCCCCTGTCAATATGGTAAGACATATCTGCATCTAAGCGCTCAATCTTGAGGGCATGGCCACTATGAGCGCAATAGTTTCTCTGGTTGTTCTCCGGGATTTCCAAAAGCTCATAGATAAACTGTTCGTAATCCTCATTTTCAATCCAGGTTGTTCCCAATTTTACACTGATCTCAGGCGCTGTCAGGTCTTTTGGCTGTACCTTTTCCAGTGCTTCCACATTGTCTACAAACAGGGGATTGTTCTGCGCATAGATCCTGGCAGTACGGAGCTTCTGACGCACATTGCCGCTTAAATACTCATCTGCGGTTTCCCACCCTGCATTTGGATCTTCTTCCTTTGCCAGTACCGGGTTCTGGTAGATTAACCCTTTTAATTCCTGGAACATTTCTTTCCTGTTTCCCGGATAAAGGGAAAGCATATAGGGAATATCCACCCGGTTATATTCTGACAGACTGATATGCAGCGCTTCCTGGGCATTTTCCACTTTGTCTATCACATCTCTGGGGCGTATGGTCCTTTTATAAAAAATGTCGGCTTTGGTTACATTTTTGTCCTCATCAACTACTTCCAGGGAAGAAAGCAGGGGATAATCATTATCCTGCCGGAACGCCATTTTATTTGTCCGGTCACAGAAATATCCATGCGTTTTTACAAAGGCATCATACAAACGGTTTAACTGTTCCTGTGCCTTTTTCAATTCCTGGTCAGAACAATTTTCCTGCTGTATTTGTAAAATTTCACGCACCAGAAGGCGGATTTTATGCATGGCACGTATCCGGCGCTTCACACTTTCCTTTGCCTGGCTCCGGTATAAAGACTCCCCTTCCCGGTAATATACTTCGTCCTGTATCACCGTAAACGTATAATTAGGTATCTCTGGAGAAGCAGCTAAGACGTCCTGCTCTTCCTTCTTTTTTTCTGCTATGCTTTCTTCATAACAGTTTTTCGGAAGCTCTCCAACTGCGTCCAAAATTCCTTTTTCCAGGTCAAAGTCTTCCGCTTCATTGACCAGGGCTGTATATTTGGAATCTTTCCCGAAAAACTGTTCAAACCAGACCATTTTCCCAAGCATCATTTCCGGGTGTTCCAGATAATACTCATTCACCGGCACCATGTCTTCCGTAAGCCCTGTATAAGTCCAGATCGGCTCCCCAATCGAAGGCTCTGCTTTTTTCTGAAAAAACAAAAGGTCACTGGTAACTGCGGTATTGGCGCTCTTTCCAAAAGAATCTGCCGGAAGCCGGACTGCCCCTAAAAGGTCTGCCTGTTCTGCCAGATTTTTTCTCACAGCGCTGTCATTTTTATCCAACGTTCCTTTTGAAGTTACCACTGCCAAAATGCCTCCTGGCCGAAGGAGGTCCATGCTTTTCCGGATAAAATAATCATGGACTTTCAGCTTCATCTTTTTATATCGGGGATCGTACAAGCGGAAATCCCCAAAAGGCACGTTTCCCACAATTACATCAAAGCTGTTATCCTCAAATTCCGTTTTTTCAAATCCTTTGATCTGGATACTGGCTGAAGGGTGGAGCTTTTGTGCAATCCTTCCGCTTATGGCATCAATCTCCACACCATAAAGCTGGGATTTTTGCATATTTTCCGGAAGACCATGAAAAAAGTTTCCAATCCCCATAGCCGGTTCCAGAATTTTTCCCTTCTGGAATCCAAACTGCTCCAAGGCTTTATAAACACCCCGCACGACTTCCGGCGGCGTATAAAAAGAACTGTTGACACTGGCCCTTGCCTGGGCGTATTCTTCTGCGGTCAACAGTTCCTTCAATTCCTGATATTCTTTTTTCCACTCCGGGCGTTTACTGTTAAAAGCATTTGGCAGCCCGCCCCACCCTACATACCCCGCAAGAATTTCCTGTTCTTCTTTTGTGGCGTTTCTCTCTTCCTGCTCCAGTGTTTTTAAGATACGGATTGCCCGGATATTTTTCTGATACCGGCTTTTATCTCCACCGGTAAACTGCAGCCACCCTTCTGGGTAATAATAATCTCCGGCTTCTACCTTACCTTCCGTCTGGACAGAGGTTCTTCCTTCCTGCCAAAGCTCTTCCTTTTTAAGAATTTCGCTATATTCTTCCCATAATGCCGGAAACCAGGGAAGCAGACGATACATATTCTCCTGCTGCTCTAAGGTTTCTGCATCTTCGGTGTAAGCAATCTGATCCTCCTCTGCCAGATGTGCAGTAAGCCCGCCAAACTGATCCCAGGAAAGTTCCTGCATAAAATCCTGACTTTCCGGCAAGGTGATCTTAATCCCATTTTCCTGAATACAAAGCTCATAATTTCCATGTTCTGTCCGCACCAGATAATAAGGCTGGCCTTCCGGTACTTCCCGAAGCACAAGCGTCTTCAAAAAATGGTCTTTTTCTTCCGGTAGCTGATTAGTCGTATAGACCAGACAGAGCATTTTCTTTAAAATATCCGCCTGGATATTCTGTTTATAAAAGGCTATGCCAATCTCTTCTAATGGGATTGGTTCCTTTTCCTCAATCACTTCCTGCACTTTCTCTGGCTGTAAGGTTTCTTCCTCTATATCTTCTCCATTTTCTAAGGCTTCTTCCGATACAGATAACAAAGGAAGATAGGTCCCTTTTTCAATCCGTTTTGCAATTTCCAAAGAAACTTCGTCCCAGTACCAGAACGCCTCCTTCATGGAAGTTCCCTCACTCCAAAGAATATAAAAACCACTGGAACCGCTTTCTGCGGTCAGGATACCGTCTTTTGTATGGGCTTCTCTTTTTACATCTCCATACAATTCATAAAGATAGGCTTCCCGGTCTGTTTCCTCTGGATTGTTCCGGTAAAACTCATAAATTTTATATGGTATCTCCTGCCCTGTCATTTCCAGAAGGATTTTCTCTTTCTGCCAGTTTTCCGGCTGTGCAGGTTCTATCTCCCCAGACAGAAAAGGAACCGCCGAAGCAGTTCCTTTCTCTGTATCCTCTTCTGTTTTTTCCTGTTTTATCCGATCCTGGGGTGAATGATCTCCTCCATAACCTGTTTCTGCGCTTCCATGTCCGCCTGTATCCGAAGGTTGGTCATTTCCAACGTATTGTAAGGGTCGGTCCTGTCCTCTCTGGTCCAGGTCTTCAGAAGACTTTCTGCCAGTTTCTCGTGGTATTCCTCCGCTTCTGTCTGGATTTTCATAAGCCGCTCCATCAGTTTCCCGGACAGGAGCATCATTTCGTATTGTGCCTGGTCCGTTCTCTTCATTTCCTGTGCTGCGATCCTGCCGTAACGGTTCAGGGACGCCAGTATCTTCTCCTCGCTCATCACGCCCTCTAAGACTGGTATCTGTACGCCATTCATTTCCCTGTACTGGATTCCTGCGATCCCTTCCATAATACTGCCTCCTTTCAAGGTCTATGTTCTTCATGGTCCTTGCAATCTGTAACACAATCCGCCCAGATAAATGGGATACTAACCGTCCTGTCCGGTACAGAACCTCCTCATTCTCTGAAAAACCGCAGATAAAAGAAAAATCCAGGGTGTCATCTCGGATACCGCAGCGGCTTTCCACCGCATAACAGACACTGTTTACAAGAAACTCTGTAATCTGGTTTTCTTTTACCTCCTGTCCCTCTCCGGTAAGGACAGCCAGCTTCTGCAAGGATTTTAAAATTTCATCTTCCTCTTCTATCATAAACCAAACATTTGTTCTTGTAAAGGCGTCTAAAGAAGTTTTAAACTTTTTTTCCTGTTCGTAGATTTCCGGGAACAGCTCCCTTGCCAGCAATCTGCGGTTTGTCCCATTCACCTGCCAGTTCCAGGGCCGGATTCCCTGTCCCTTTACATCTTGAATATCATAAACATGGGTAACTCCTTCCCCGAAAATTTTGGAAGGAAATACTGCAATTCCTTTACTTCCTCTGGCAACCGGCAAATCCATTTCCAGCCAGGCATCATATCCTGCAAGAACGGACGCATCTGGGCGCTGGGCATATACCATACAGGTATTTAAGAAGTCCAACTGATACAAGCGCCCCATGCAGGAAAGAAAATTTTTCCAGGAATCCTCCGACTCTGAAATCCAGTGTATGGTTTCCTCATACAGTTCCCGTACTTTTGTGATATGCTTCATCTGCTGTTCCTTCTTTCTTTTACAGGTACCAGTTCTTTTGCAGAAATATCACGATAGGAAAAATCATCTGCCCCCAACACGATTTTTTCTGCATAATAATCTGCTTCTGCTTTTGCAGTTGCCTCCAGTTCATTCCTGCCCCGGTATCTTACTTTTTTCTCCAGGACTTCTGTTATGGTCACTTCATATTCTTTTTCGTCCATGCTTCTCCTTTCTTACTGCAAGCGGCTGGGTCTTCCATACAGCCCAATGTTCGACGGATTGAACGGGTCATTCACTACTCCACGTCTGCTGTTGGCTGCATGTACCATTCTGCCATTACCAACATAAATTGCCACATGGGAAATATTGCGGAACTGCCCATTCTGCTCATAAGAATAAAAAATCAGATCTCCCGGCTCCAGTTCGCCTTCTGTAACTTCCAACCCATGTGTTACCATAAATTCTCCCTGGGTAGAGGCAATCGCCGGAAGGGAAATGCCTACCTCCTGATACAACCGCTGTACCAGGGAACTGCAATCATAATATCCTTCCTCATACCGGTGTTCCTGACTGTATCTGCAGCCTACCTTCGTCAGTGCCAGATTTGCAACGTCACTTCCTACACCAAAGGAAGGGATCTCATTTCGGAATTCCTCACTCATGACTTCCCTTAAAAGTTCTTCTTCTTTTTCTGTCAGCTTTCCAAGTGCAATATAGTCCTCATAATTCAAGTTCTTGACATAGCAGCTCTTCTTTGTTACCGTAATCTCATTTTCGTCCCCATCTGCCAGAAACGCTTCAAAAGTCTGATGTCCCCAGGCAGACGCAGTTGCATGGTCCGCACAGAAAACATCAAATTGTACTCCATACCGGTCAAATGCCCCAGTATCTTCTACGGTATATTCAATCCCGTTCATAATGATCCTGGTTCCCATAGGGACAAAGGGATTTTGTGCATCTACTGCAAGGGTATGGTCCGGTTTTGGCATGACACCGGAGGCTGTAGGTCCTCCTGCCCACTGTCCACAACAGATACTGCACTGGCAATAGCCGCTGGTTACAACATTTCCCAGGCTTTCTCCTGCCTTTATGGTGGTGGTTATGGTCGTGTTTTCAAAACTGTTCATTTCATCAAAGATTTCCTTCAGCTTGTCCTTATGACGCTGATCCATATCCACACCCATATCCCCGGTTCCATACTTCACCATATAGACCATTAAAGTATCATAATAATTACTCACATAATTCCCGTTTTTCTCATGGAGATAGGTGACTGCCCCATCTTCCCCATTTTGTCCAAGTTTTGTATTAAAGTCCATGTAGTAACCGCTTAAAACTTCTCGGACGGTAGGGTTCTCCTCAGACGGATTTGGCATGAACGCACCAAGTGGCGAACAGTATAAGAGGAAAAAGATAATCACTACAGGGATTGCCACCACAAGAAGAATACTGAACAGCGGAGCCAAAAGCGCCCCGGCAAACTGGACCACCTTCAGCATAAACACAGAGGCTTTCATCTTTACAATATCTTTTGCCACCTGTGCCAAACTGTCCTGCTGCCCATTTCCGGTGAGCTTATTGATCATATACTGGATTTTTCTCTGCCGGACTGCCTGTTTTTTCTGTTTCTCCATCTGTTTCTTTTTCACTGCTCTTGTTTGTCTGTAAAACTGCTTATTGGTGATCTTCCCATCTGCCTGTTTTACCTTTAATTCCTGCTCTGCCTTTCTATAATTCCGATCCTTCCACAGCTTTTCTGCCGGTTTTGTTGCTGTCCCCATGACATAAAGGGAATCATTGACTTCCTCCCCGCCCTCTAACTGGGTCAATATAGCAGCCTCTCCCCGGCGTACCCCTTTTATGGCAGTCTGCTTCGCCAGGGAAGATTTTTTTGTTTCCGCCAGCTTTGCAGCCTGTTCCCTCCGATACTGTTCCTTCGCCTGGAAACCAGCAGAGGGCTGACTGTTTGGTGCTACCCCCTGTTTCATCTGATCCGGCTGTAAGGTTCCCGGTACAGATACGGTGCTTTTGGGCTTTCCATTTTGTTTTCTATCTTCTGCTGCTCCCCGGATTGCTGCCTCTTTCCCGGCTTGCTTTTTCTTTTCCTTTTGTTTTTCAAACAGCGCTTCTCTGCCCTGCTTCGGCTGTTTCCCTTTTTCTGCCCCTTCTTTTTTCTTTCTCTGCCCTAAAAGATCGGCCACCGGCTTAGAGGTAAAAGCAGCTTTCTTTTCCTTTGCAGATAAAATAGGATTTTTCTTATGCACCGTCACCTGGGCTTCTTTTTTTAATTTCAGCTCCGGCTCTTTTTCTTTTTTTACCTTAATCTCCAAAGCAGTCCCCCTCTCCGGGGTTTAATTCTTCTGCCTGATACCAGAGCGCCTGAAACAGATACCCCTGTTCCTTTTCTCTGGGTGGTGGACCGTACTCCTTTTCCAATTCCTGAAAGGCTTCCATAAGGTTTCCGGAAAATTCCTGGTAATCATCTTCCGTCAGGATATACTTTTCGCTGAACAGTACCTGCTCCAATTCTCCCGCCTCTACTAAATGGTCAATGTCTTCCGGGGAAAGTGGCAGTCCCAGTCTGTCATAAGTCTTTTCTTTCAGGTAGGAAAACTGATAAAGTTCCGTCTGCTGCGGTAAAATCTTCTCCTTACCGCCATCAAAGAGCAAAAAAATAGCTTCCGCTTTTAAGAAAACGGAAACCTCAGCCTGCTCACCATATTTTAGTGCCTGCTCCTTAGAAGAAAACTCCAGCCAGTCCGGAATACGGATTTCCAGCATCCAGGCTTCATACTGCAGTCCAAAAGATAATTGATATTTTGCGATAATTCCTCCTCCCTTCCACTACAAATAGTCATAATAAATCTCATTGGTATCTTCATGAAAGGACAATTCATATTGTCCGGGGATACCAGGATCTTCCATCCACCAACGGAAAAAAGCATCTACATCTGACCATAAGCGGGACTTGCACTGCCTTCCTGCAGCTTTCCTTAACTCCAGCATTTTAGCAAAAGCCCGCCTGTAAGCCCTCTCATAGGTCGGGAAAATGCGGAACTCCCGGTATCTTTGTTTTCCTGCCATAGGACAGCCTACACAGCCAACCCGGTGAAATCCCATTTCGTAAAGAGGGTTCATGGGTATTTTCTCTGCCTGGATATACTCCCAGACCTGCTGGTCACTCCAGTCAACAATGGGTTTGCATACGTGTTTGCCCCTTGACAGGCATGATTCAAAGAGCCGCCTGGTATCATCATTATCATTATTTAAAATAATGGCACGTTTTTTTTCCATTTGGGACAAAGTTTTCATAAATCCCCCCTGTTTTTCCTCCGCTTTCGGCTTTCTGCCCACCGGATACCTGTGGTGATAAAACGCCCAGCCCCACCATTTTCTTTTAGAACCTCACAACAATACCGGATAGTCCTGGTAGGAGGGATCATTTTCATGGGGATCAGGCTCCACATAGTTATCCGCTGCCCTTTATAGTAAGGTTTATTGATACTACAAGTTATACCGGCCTGTTCTGCCTTCTGAAACTGTTCCCTCACATAATAAATAGTCTGTGGGGCATCTGCAGTAGTCAGGTTGTGCATCAGTTCAACTGGCACGCCGGAACGCCGTACCAGTTCCCTGCATACGGCGCTGTCTTTTCCTCCACTGTCCGTCACTACCAAAGGAAGCCCATAATGTTGCAGGGACATCTGGCTGGCAGTGCGGATACGTTCTATTGCTGTTTTTTCTAAATCCAATTTTTTTCAGGAGGGAAGATATCTTTTAAATGGCCAAAACTCCGCCTCCTTTCCTAATTTTATCTGCCGCCCCTTTTTGGCGGCTCATATCCATTTGCTGCATACGCTTCTACGGTCATACCGTATGACTCTGCTTCCTGTCGTATCTCTTCCATAACCTGTTCTTTGTATGATTTATCCGGACAGGCAGTTACAAAATCCCGGATATCCGGCATACAAGGCAGCTCCTTCCCTGTATTTAATGCAATCCTGCTTTCCCGGATATAGGCAAGCATGGCTTCCTGATATGCTTTTCGTGATGCGTCCCCCTGCGTCAGTAAAGGGACTTTCTTTTCTATTTCCTGTTCTTTCAGAACCGCTGTTTCCAGTTTTTCCAGGTTGCAGAAATACTGAAGGGTAGGAAACATTTCCTCCAGTACCCATCTCATTTGCTGTTGTTCATGTTCCCATTCTTCTGTTGTCCTGGCGGTCTGTTTCATAAGCTGCTGCCCTTCTTCTGTATGGAGATAATAATCTGCAAATGCTTTTACATGATCCAGCAGATTTCCTTCCCCGTCACCAAAATCCTGGCGCCCGGTATAAGACATGACTTCCCCCTCTGAGAGAAAACAGATTTCAAAATGTGTTTTGTAATAACCTGCCATATCTTTCTCTTCCACTGCCTGCCGATCCAGCTTTCCGAACAATTCTACCGCTTGATTTAATGGCATGGCTTCTTCCAATGGAATGTCCGGGTGTTCACTGATCCGCACATACACAAATGGTTTCAAGTCCACCGGCGGAATAAGTTTTACCTGTTCCAGTGTTGTCTTTAGCTTGTCTGCCTGTTCTTTCAACTCTGATTTCTGCTCAAATATCTTGCTTCCCAGCCACCTGCTGTATTCCTCTTTTCCGTCTTGACATAAGGCTTTCCATATAATAGCTTCCTTATGTTCTGCTTCTTTCGGATAAAAGGTATGGTAAAAATCAGGGTCAAGATTTTTTTCCAGTTTAATCATTTCATCTGCAAAAACAGTAGCCTCCAAGGTTTTCTCTGTTAAAAGCCCTTTGGTATCAATGACTTTTGTTTCCGGAAGATAAGCACTCAGTTCCCTGGCAGCTATAAAAACCTCTGGGTATTGGTTTTGATCATAGATATCTCTCAAAAGATCCACATCCAACTCCCCGTTATAAACCAGGGAAAATTCCAATGGAATACCATCTTCTTCCTCCACATGAAGCCCAATTCCTTTTCCTGCATTCAACCTTTCAGAAGGAATACTCTGATAGATCTTTACTGCCTCTTCTGCACTGTGGATATCCTCCCTGTATTCTCCATAGCGGTTAAATTCCATACATTCTGCCACATAATACGTTGTCAAACGTCCGGTGGCATTCTCGCCCATCTCACCTTTTTCCACGTAGCAATACCTCCTTTTTATGCACAAAAAAAGCACTACCGTTTTTAGCGATAATGCTCTTTGTGTTACTTCTTATTTTCTTTTTAAATGATACAGCCATGCCCAATCAGCTTCTGCTGTCTAGTCGTTAAAATAGAATATTCAAGGCTTTCCCTGTCTTGATGCAAGTAAAAACAAACAGGTTCCCTTAATTTGCTCTTTTTCGGAACAAGCTCAAAGGCAAATTGCCCACTGTCAAACCGGGCACCATCAAAGTATCCCTGAATAAACCGTTCTTCCGTATTCCCACTATGTAGCAATTCATCAATCATTACTACACCGATATAGTGTTTTTCCCTTAGCGAAGCCTCAATCTCTGCAAGGTAATCAAAAGGAGGCTCGCTAGTCTTCATAACCACAAGAATATTTTCTTTTTCTTCACTTATCACAATCATATCAAAGTTATTCATCTAACTTACTCCTTTCTCCTAATTTCTAAATCACTTCATAATATTCATCAATAATCGCCAATGCTCTTTTAATCAAATCATGAGCACCTTTTATATCCAGCATCTTTGTAGTATCAATTGGTGCTGTAGGGTCATCCCAATGTTCTATTGGATGGCGATTGCTGTTATAAAACGTATAAATATTTCCAATATACTTTACCTGCTCAGGCTTTGCATTTCCATATCTCTCTGGTTTCAGCTTATATTTTACACCTATTTTATCAAACATATCAAAATGATTTTCTTTGATGTACTGCGCATTTGGTATAATACCACATTCTATTAATGCTATTTTTAATTGTGCTTCTACAACACGAATTGCCGGCTGAGCCAAATATGTTCCATCAAACATATCATCTGTGACCTTTAAATTATACACAGCCTGATGAAGAGATCTTTCCATTTTCTTAGACGGTAGCTTATCATAAGCATTTGGCATATAAAACTGAAATTCAGAGCGAACCTCGTCTTTATCTATGTTAAGATTATATGTGTCATTAAAAATTTTAGGAATTTCTTCTACTTCTATTAATTCAGTAATATATCCAATAATAGTAGAAAATAACACTTCTGGTCTTCCTTGCATTACTACTTTATTATGCTTTTGATAATGTGTCACAACTACTCTATCTTTACTTTTGTTACATTTTAAAGAAACTGCTTTTCCATGAGCAATCTTTTTTTCATCTATAATTAGATTGTCTTTTCCAATTTCATCAACAGCAAGTGCTATAACTGTTGACAAATCTTCATCTGAAATTCCCTCAACTGTAAACCAAAAATCGCCTCTTTTAACTTTAGGAATCCCATTACCTTCTGTTAAAGCAGCTTTGGCCAATTTATCTGCTTCTTCATTATAATGATCTCCAGAATGAGCTTTTACCTTTTGATAAGAAATTTTTAGAATATCTGATTTACTCTTCATAAAATTTGCATATTTCTGAGTAAGTGTATTCTTTGCCTTCCATTCTCCTTGAGCCCACTTTTCAATTCCTTCATAATCATAACGAAGTTCTAAGTTATGATAACCATTCTTAATTGCCCATTGTACTGCATACATAGCACCAAGCATTTCACCAGCAACATTTCTAATTGCTAAAGAGTCCGGTTCATTTCCATTTCCTGATTCTCTAATAGTTTCTCCTCTTGGTGTAAGAATAATACACCCAAAAGCATATTTTCCTATTTTCTCATCAAAACTACCATCTACATATACAACTAACTGGTTTGTTGTGTTCTCTTCTATATCTACTTTTTTAATTTCTTGTATCCTATTCTCTAAATAGTTTTTCGCTTCCTCTTCTGTTTCAAAACCTTTATACTCTGCTCCCGGATATCCACTTACCGACTCTTTACACTCATTCCATGAATAAAACAAACCGGTTTGCTTACCCTTTTTTACAGCATAAACTTTTTTCTTTGCCATGTATACTCCTTCAAGATTTGGGATTATAGCATAATACAACCTGTTCGTCAAGAATTTTATGTTTACACTTTGACGATATTTGTCTATTTAGCTACTTTTATTTTCTGTTTCTTATTTTATTATACATGTTCTGTCAAAACCAGTCAATGTATTTCACTGTTGCAATAATTAATGTACCTTCTCTTTCTCACTCTTTACATAAGGAAGAGATTGCTCTGCTGCTACTTCTTCCATTTGAAAGTATTCTGGCAGTATGTTTTCTTCCCTGAAACTAAAATACCGGTTCTCAGCCACCACGATATGATCCAACACCTCAATCCCCATAAGATTGCCGGCTTCTGCCAATCGCTTTGTCACTTCTATATCATGCCTGCTTGGTTCTGGATCACCGGAAGGGTGGTTATGTGCCAAAATGATACTGCTGGCATTGGATAAAATCGCAGATTTGAATACTTCTCTTGGGTGAACCAGTACACTATTTAACGTTCCCATACCTACTACGTTGACATTAATAACCTGGTTTTTTGTCCGAAGGTTTAAAATACAGAACATTTCCCGGTCACAATCTTTTAAAAAATCCTGAAAGAGTTCTGCCACATCACAGGGATTTTTTAATTCTTTACTACTGTATAGAGGAGGTTCTTCCACCAGGCGTATACTTACCACATCTATTTTATGTGTCTTCTCCATGTTCTTCCTTTCCAAAACAAATCTCCAGCATAATTCCCTCCGGCAGATTTTTTAAAAGTCTTTCCAACTGTTCTAAATTCATTTCTATTTGATATGTTTCAGCCATTCTGCCACCTTTCCCATGATATACAAAAAGAGTGCCTGATAAAAGAACTGCACTCTTTTTGTCCTATCCTTTTTCTACTTTACCGACTTATAATTTTTGCTGTTGCCTAATTTTTTCTCGTCTGTCATACCTTTTCCTTTACAGATAAAAGAAAAAGTTCCTTTCAGATTACATTACTCCTGCTTTGTCTGCAACGCCTTTTCGTGAAGGTTGGTATTGAAAAGCGCATACAGCGGATTGGCTTCTTTTTCCATACGGTTATCAAATGGAATACAGGTATTTCCATACTTAATGATCCCCGTACCGGAAGGAGAATTATCTACATATTTTAATTGTGCTTCTGGAATTCCTGCTGCAGTGGATAATTCCTGACTGTCTACATTGGACTGCTTTAACAGGGCAATAAACTCACTGTTCCCCAGCATGGTCATGGCTGTATAGTTCTGCAGCATATCAACCAAATTTTGGGTGATTCCTGTGCATAGTCCCCCTTGCTTCCTCACTTTTTTCCAGAGGCTGAACAAAAATTTCGCACTATACTCCCGGTCAAGAACCGTATGGAACTCATCTATATAAAGCCAGGTTGCCCTTCCTTTCTTTGCGTTTTCTGCAATCCTAGCACTGATATTTTCCAGCATGACCAGAGTGGAAATGGCTCCCAGCTCTTTCCCCAGGTCCCTGGTACCATAGACAATGAACCTTGCCTGTACATTCACATTGGTATGGTTATTGAAAATATTTAAAGAGCCATTTACAAACAGCTCCAACGATAAAGCAATGTCCTTTGCCTCTTCTTCTGGCTGCTCCAACAATAACTCATAAAATTCTGACATGGTAGGGATATGCTTTTCCCTTGCCTTTGCAATGTCGATATACAGCTTTCGTACACAACGGTCTATAATGGATTTATGGCGGCTGTTTAGATTATCCCCGTAACATTGTTCACACAGCCCCAGCATAAATTCCCCTTTATCTCGGATATATCCCTGGGAATCGTTTAAATCCAGCGCCCAGACATCCATCTCCAAAGGATTGATGTAATTCTTTGTATAGGTAGACAGGTTAATGATTGCCGCCTGGTTTCCCAGGGCTTCTGCAATATCAAAATATTCCAGTGTCGGATCGATACAGATAATATCATCATCTGTTCCTAAGAACACCTGCAGCATTTCCGACTTACTGAAATAGGATTTTCCGGAGCCGGGGACACCGAATACCATTCCATTTCCATTTGCCAGTTTTTTCCGGTTTCCAATGCAAAGGTTATGAGAAACCTGGTTAATGCCATAGCAGACGCCGGACTTTTCGTTTAATTCCTGTACATTAAAGGGAAGAAGGGCTGCAATATCCCTGGTGAGCATGGTCCGCATTGTGCTGATCTGCCGGTTTCCCACTGGAAGTATGGTATTCATAGCTTCCCTCTGCTGATAATAGTGGGTTTCAATCTGGCACATGCGTCCATTGCCGATATTTTTAATGGTTTCGGTTACACTGTCTAACTCCTTCTTGTCCTCTGCCATGATCAAGAAATTAACCCCTGTATAAAACAGGTTCTGGTCATTTTCCCGCACGTCGTCCATAAGATTTACAATCTTCTCCTTCTGGACTTTCTTGATATGAGAAATGTCACTGGAAAAGTCGTTATTTTTATTACGGACTCTCTGCTGCTTTAAAATATCATTTTCAATGCCCAGATATTTCTTCTGAAGAACCTTATTTGCCAGTTCTTTTGGTACTGGTACAATGCAGATTGTAGTGATGCTATGAACCGGAAGACTGGTAATCTCATTTAAAAAGGTATCCGATAAAGAAGACGGATATTTTTTAATGAATAATGCCCTGCATTTTTTCCGTTCCGTTTCAAAATAACCTGGGTAAAACTGCATATACCCTGGTGAAATATCATTTTTAGGATCACCGCCCTTTTTTAACGCCTGTCTGAAATCAAAGGAGAATTGTTCTTCTTCCCCTATACGGTAAAAATTGAAAAGTACCCGCAGCCGCTCTTCTGCATTTAATTCTTCAATGCAGGAACCAAGTTCTCCAAAGTTCTGTTTTAAGGTAGCTTCAAAAGTGGCAAAAAATGCTTTTGCCTGTTCGTAGGATTTCCGTTCTACACATACAGTCAGCAGTTTTTCCTGCTCAATCCCCTGCCTTCCATCTACAATGCGCTTTTCAATAATCTGATTATAACTTCCACGCAGCCAGTTAAAACCATCTCCTTTTTCCTGGAAAAGTACATGCTCCCGGAAATCCTGCATATTTTTATTCCGATTAAAAATGGTAATAAGAAAATATATATCAATGGCATTTACCGTCTTACAATACTGCTTTAAAATCCGCATCTGTTCTTCTGCACCTGCGGTTACATAGTTAATATCCAAAAAACGGTATGTCCTGGAATATATCCCCTTCCCTACTTCAAAAATGCCATTTTCTGCAATTCTCCCAATCCCCATGACTTCCTGAAGATATTTCGGGGATTTTACTGCTTTATCTGCTTTTTTTAACTGGTCAAACTTATCTGAAAAAATTGACAATCTCTAATTTCCTCCTTTCAGGCAGATGGGACCACAAACACAGCAGCTTCCATCTGCCGCTACATGTCTGTGTATCCCTCTCCTGAAATGGAGAGCAGGCGCTATTTCACGCCTTGATTGAATATTCTGGTCAACGGTACATCTTATACCACACCGCTGCTGCCGCACCAAGTACAATCATCACTACCGTTACAATTCCCATACGGATTGCCTTCTTTTTCACCACGTTGACATCACCACCTTTCTTCTCTTTTTTCTGTTCCTTTTTCCTTTGCTGTACTTCCCGTTCTTCTTCCTGACGGGTTTCCATATAAATCTGTTTCAGTTCCTGCACCGATTCCGTAGAGCCATACACCAAAGGGCGGTTAAAAAAGGAAAAATAAATCATCTTCCCTGCAAACTGCCAGAATGTCAGCCCATGATAGTTATAAAACCCAGTCAGTGCCAGAGGTACAACAAAAGGGGTTGCCACATAACAGCTCAAAGTAATCCCGATTTTTTCATACAAAAGCAGGACAATCCCAGTTCCTACGCCCAATGCCAATGCCGAAAACAAAAACTGTTTTGCTGTAAGTCCTAGAACCAGGGATTCTTTATAATGCTGTAGGTCCTCACTTAATTCAATCTCCATACATAACCTCCTGTATCTGTTTTTTATCTGCTCTGTCTTCGCTCTTCCTGCATGGTTTTCTGTAATCCATGTTGATTGCAAAAGGCGGCAACCCCAGCCTGGTCAAACTTACGCAGCTCCTCCAGATGAAATTTCACCACCGCGTACTGCCCCATACCGGATTGTGCCTTCCAGGGAAGCAAAGTTCCCAGTCCATGCTCCTGAATAAATTGGATATTTTCCTTACTAAAATCACCGCTGATACAGGCAGTTCCAGGTTCCAGGCAATATCCGGGAAGGTTTACGGTCAAATCTGAAAACGGTTCCCACTCCCCATCTTCCTTACTATACAGTTCCACATAAAGGTTCTGGTTCATTGCGTAATAATCTACCCGCAATGCCAGTTCTTCGGTTTCATACGCCCATTGAAAATCTGCTGTTTTGATTTCCTTTTGAAATTCTGGATTTTTTACTTCTCCCCGTTCCTGGTATGCCTGCTCATAGGCTGCATATCCCTCCGGGTCCAATTTCTTTAAAGTTTCTTCCTGAAATTCAAACAGTGGATATTCCATACAACCAGAACAGCAAATTTCTTCTTTTAACTGTCCAAGCCCGTTTTTTTTGATAAATTCTACGATCTGCTCCAGATCATAGCCTGGGAGCAAAAAGGTCTGGTTCTTTTCCAGCGGAATTCCCATATCTGTGGTCAATTCAAAAAGTTTCCATATCTCTTCCTCTTTTTCCGTAAACACACAAACTTTGATGTTTTTATCAGCCGGATAAGTTGCAACTTCCAGCCAGACCTCATAGATCTCCCCATTGCCAAAATCCAGGCTGAGTTTTTCTTCCTGTTCCATTTACATATCCTCCCTTCTTACCGGCTCCTGCTCTTTGCAGACAGAAGCCTTTCTTTTCCCTTTTCAAAATATTCTTCATTAATTTCAATGCAGATTGCATTCCGTTCATTTAAAAGTGCTGCTTCCCCCAGGGAAAACGAACCTGCAAACTGATCCAGTACCCACTCCTTTTCTTCTGTTACAAATCCAAGGATCTGCTGCAAAAGTTGCACTGGTTTTTCTGCCTGATGAATACGGGAGTTTTTCCCTGGCGGTTCAATGTCAAAGACCGTTGGAAGCATTCCCCTGGCGCCTGACATATAGTGGGATATTCCTGGCTCCGCCTTATCCTTTTTCGCATCTGGGCGTAAATTCCTGGCTTTTCCTTTCGTAAAAAATGCAATCTCTTCCGTATTTTTAGATTTTCTTCCCGTATTGGCAACGAAATTTCCTTTTTTCCAGGCGACTTTTGCATAATATTCAAGTCCTGCTTCTTTCGCCATTTTTTTCATCTGATAGAGGTATTCATAATTTTCCCCATTTTCTTCCGGCATGAACTCTACCAGAAAACACCCTTTTTTCAACACCCGGTATTTTTCATCAAAGTCTTCCTGCGTATATTGAAAACATTCATAGGCGGCAAAATCCCGGTTTCCCCCTTTCAGGCTTTTTTTCAGGTCATAAGCATGGTCTGTAATAATGGCATCTATACTGTTATCTTTTAAAAAGCTCAAATCCCTGCCATTTCCCTGAACCAGCATACAAGTTACCTCTTCTCCGTCCTGTTCTTTGGTAACCGTATAGACTCCTTTGGCTATCCTGGAAAAAAGCCCCTTTTCTATTCCCTCATAAATTCTTGCCCGGATACTGGGTTCTTTTACCTCTTTTACCTGTTCTACACAAGCCACTGCTTCTTTAAGGCTGAAGCATTCTGCGTCCTGAAAATATTCAAATAGTGTCATCTGTATCCCTTTTTCCTGCACAATCCTTTCCTCCTACAATCCCAGTGCCCTGGAAGTCAGGTTCTGCGCTCCTTTTACAGTGCCTACCGTCAGCGCAACCGTAAAGGTCATTTCCCCCAAATAAATCAGGGTTTTGGCCCAGTCCTCATAATCTCCGGTAAAGGTCGGAAGTCCGGAGGAAATAAACTGGTTACACAAAAGAATTGCCAGCGCCATTGTGACTGCCTCAAAAACGACACTGATAAAATATTTCATATAGGCTACAAAGGTATTGCTAAGCCCCCGGTTTCCAGCCAGGGTACTGCTGGCAATCGCCCCAAAAGGTACAATTACCATAATTTTCAAAAAGCGGAAATAAACATTGTACAGCAGGAAGAAACCACAGATAATAACGATTAAAGACAGGAAAACAGCAAGTATCAGGAACACGATACTGGTTCCAAATCCCAAATCTTTGATCACTTCTGCCTGCGCCGGGTCAATGGATAACTCCACACTCTGGTTTTGCCCCAAATGCCCCACCAGGTTTCCACAGGAAGTAAACAGGGCTTTCATAATGGTAATGTTATAAGATACCAGCCACTGTGCAATGGCAACCCGGATAAACATACGGAGGATTGCTTCAAACCGGATTTCTTCCCGGATATCTACCGACTCTGCACAAAACCCAATGACGAAAAAAAGGACTACCAGGGCAGAGCCTATCCCAACAAAAAGGGGTTCAATCCCTTCAATGATCCCCCAGGGCCCGCCTCCTTTGAACCCGGTAGGGGACTGTCCTAAAAGTTCAAATACGAGGCTGACCTGGTTATTCCAAAATCCAAACACGATTTCCAAAAGTGCAAGGATCGCCTCTCCTAAATTAAACATCACTTCACCTCTCTTCTTATCTGCTTATCTCAAAAAGAAGAATGGTTTTAGCTAATTCCCAGGAAAGTAAGAACGGAGGAAATGGCTGCCATAATAAGCCCTGCAACAATTCCTTTAATGGCACTGTTCATAGAAGAACTGTCCTGCTGTTGGTAAGCCTGTGCAAATTCCATCACGTTTTTTGCCAGGATAATCACACCCACCGCACCGATAATACTGATCACCAGTGTCTTTAAATTCATAAGCGGCTGTGTTACGTCACTTACCCCGGAAGCCATGACAGTCTGGGGGAACAGGGAAACAGTGGCAGCGCTTACTGCCAGGACTCCCAGTAGAGATTTTTTCAAGCGGTTCTGTTTCTTTCTGATAACCTCTTTGATCTTCATATCTTTTTACTCCTTTTCATGTGATTAATACCGCATTACGCAAAAAGACAGATTTTTGAAAACCTGCCCTGCGTAATGCAAAAACTACAGGTTTCCAAAAATCTGCCTTCTTTAATCCGAGGCTGTTTCTTTTGTAAATTTTTTACGGATTTCCTTCATCTTTTCAGCACTGTTTTTTGTATCTGCCATTTGAAGGATTTTATCATACGAAATTCCAGCACCAATGGCAAGCATGATTTCTCCCAACTGTTCCTCATTATAAACATGGCTTTCCAATAATTCAGAAAGTTTTTCTTCCTCTGTCTGTACCGGTTTTTCCGTTTTCTTCGGCGGCCTCACCTCCTCTACCGTTCTCTTCTTCTGGTTCTCTTTCAGCTCTTCCTCCGAAAAAATCTTCTTAGGAATAGGCTCATAAGAAAAAATTTCATCAAAAGACAGTTCCACAATCTGAACATCTTCTCCCTGTTCCTTTTTCTTCTTATAATAATCCAGGGATTCTTCACTTAAAATCTGTACCGCCTGTTTTTGGGCAGCCATTCTGTCATGGATATAAGGCGCAGCCCCGCCATCTTCTGTTTCCGAAAATCTGGAGTGTGCAAAAGTATTGTATTTCTTATCAATAATAGGATCACAACCCCTGATTAACAAAATACACTCTGAGTTATCCAGCTTTCGGGTTTCGTCCGGTGTCAAAAGCTCACGCCCCAGCACATCATAATTCCGGGAACTGCTCCCTTGCCGGCCTTTGGTTTCCCCACTGCTTTTTTTATCAATGGTTCCTTTTCCCAGGGACTCACTGATATACTTATGCGTGGACTGTTCATTCCCACCAAGATATACCAGAGAATCACAATTACCCGGTATGGTTTCCCAGGTTTTCTCAAACAAAGCCTTGATCTGGGCAAGGTTTTGGATAAAAATGGTACATGAAATATTCCTGGAACGCATGGTACTAAGGAGGCTGCAGTAGTCATCTGGCAATGGCACGTTGGCAAATTCGTCCAGCATAAAATTGACGTTAATGGGAAGTTTTCCATTGTAATGGAAGTCTGCCTGGTAATACAATTCCTGGAAAATCTGGGAATAAAGCATACCAATTAAAAAGGCATAACTCTTATCCGAATCCGGCGTTACACAAAAAAGTGCAGTCTTCCGGTTTCTGTCCCCGTCAACACCAAGCCCAATCTCCTCAATCTCCATTTCATCATGATCCAGAATCCGCAAAATTTGTGGGTTCTGTAACAATCCCAGCCTTGCATTTGCGGAAATGATGATACTCCTTACCGTATCTCCGGCACCCCGGACCACTTTATTATACTGGATTAAAGCAGGGTGATTGCTTCCCTTTTTTCTCTCCAGTCTGCGGAAACGCCGGTCTAAATCAGAAGGGGAACCGTCTGCATGGACTTCCGCCTCATTCAAAAGCTGCAGAACCATACGGAAATTCCTTTTCTCCATTTCACACTCCTGCCACACATAAAGAAAAATGGCCTGCAAGTACAAAGACTCGGCTTTCTCCCAGAATGGATCACTGGGCTGTGCGTTTTTCGGTGTGGTATTATTGATCAGGTTGGTAACCAGTTTTACAATATCTGTTTCAGAGCGGATATAGCGGAATGGATTATATCCGTTAGACTGCTCCATTTCCACCAGGTTCAGCACCCGTATCCGGTATCCATGCGCTTTCAGCATACCTCCGCAGCATCTTAAAATCTCCCCTTTGGGATCTGTAATGATCTGGGAAGCCCTGCTTAACTGAAGGAGATTGGGTTTCACCATGAACAAGGTTTTTCCAGCGCCGCTTCCTCCGATTACCAGGACATTTAGGTTTCTCCTGGTCTTTCTGGTATTCATGGACAGCCTGACATTCTGGGATAAGATCAGGTTATTGTGTTCATCTTTATCCGCAAACTGCTTTGCCACTTTTTTCGGATCTGCAAAAACAGCGGTACCAAATTCCTGTCCCGGCATATAGTTTTTCCGGCTGGTGACATACATGACCATACCAATCACATATACAAAAATCCCCAAAATGATTGCTTTTAAGGAAGTTTCGTTCCAATAATTGGCAAACGGGGCTACCATCACCTGATCCAGACGGTTTAAAAAATAATTGATATCCTTTCCGGACTGATAACACACGTTCAAGAGATAACCTCCATAGCCGGAAGCTATGCCACCAATAAGATACATGCCCCAGGACTGTTTCTTCTTTTTCTGAATTGCTCCGGTTCTCTACCTCCTTTGCCCCTGTATGGTTCTTCTCCCTGCTTCCAGGTTCTGTTGTGCCTTCCTGTAATTCTGCTCCCTTCTTCTGCGTATCTTTTCCTGCTCCTGTCTGGCGCGTTCCCTGTGTACCGGGTCATAGCTTTCCCTATATAAATCTTCCCCCGAAGTTTTTCTAAGAAAACGGTCCTCCAGGTCTAAAATTGCATACTCCTTCTTCTTTTCCAATCCTGCAAAAATCGTCTTATGGTCATTAATCCAGCTAATTTCCGATTTATCCAGCCAGATAAATTCATTCTTACGGTACGGAATCCTGGTTTTGATATGATGCTCTGTTTCTTCATATACCAGCTTCTGGTCTATGGTAATGGCATTCACACCTGGATTGTTCCGTTTCTCCTTTTGGATACGCCGAATGACCTGCATCTTTTCTTCTGTTTCCTGGCTGCTTCCAGTGCTGCGTCTTTTGGCTTCCTCTTCCCCAAACAACTGTTTCCACTGCTGGGAATCTACCAATTCTTCAACCTGTTCCGGTGTCCTGGTCAGTGTCACCGTACCTTCCTTCCCTTTCTCCAAAATCCCCTGTTCTTCCATGTAGCAGATAATCGGCCAGATCTGAAGCCAGGTCATATTCAGACGGGAACGGACATCACTGATCTTCTCCACCTGGTTTTTCGCCAGCTCCCGCGCAACCAGTTCACACTCCTTCGACTCCGGCAGGGCAGGCTTTTTTACTTCTTCTACCAACTGCTCTACCTTATCCGGCTCTGCATTTTCATAGTATTCATCTAACGTCCCAATATTGGAATGTTCAATTTTTGCCATCATGGACTGAATACGGGGCGCTGCCTGGGAATGGAACAAAATTTCACTCATACCGTCCTTCTCATTTAAATCCGGCAAAATGGAATATAAAATCCCATACTTATTTGCCAGGGCTTTTACCCGCTCCAGGTCTTTTGTTTCAAAACGGAAAACCTGTAAATCGCCTCCCATTTTCAGGAGCTTTTGTACAGAAGTTTTCCCTGACAGTTTTTCCTGATCCAGAACTTTTTTAAATACCGCACAAATATCTTTTACAAACTGCCAGCCTGTATTTCCCATTTTCAGAATGATTTCTGCGCCTTCAAAGGAAACTTTAATAATCTGCGCCGCATCTTGTATTTCACTCATGCTCTCCCTCCTATCCCATTGCCCTGTCCTTTTTTACTGGAACAGCCGCCTTTATTTTTCCTTCTGTAAGCATGGCTTCCAGGTCATACTGGATATTTTCCTGTTTTAAGAGAGCCTCCAGCATGTGGTTTGCTTTTTCCTTTTCATAGGTCATATACTGAAGCTGAAAAATATAATTCTCAATCTGCAAAATATTTTCCGGAACCTGAAAAAACGGTTCAAGGTAATGATAAAGAATACGCTCTTTTTCTTCCTTTCCTGCATGAGGCGCCTGTAACTGCAAAATAATTTTTTCTACCTCTTCCATAGACTCCTTATGAAAAGCAATACGGTACAAATCCTGTTTCTGCTCCCTGGTAAGAAAGGGCTGTTCCTTTTCGGCAGTTTCCAAAAGGGAAAATGTTTTTACCACATGTTCAAGTTCTGCCATTTACACACCCGCCTTCCGTTTCCGCATCAAAAGGATAATTTCCCGCATTTTTTTCATTCTCTCTGGTGAAGGGCTGTTCTCCATCACCTGAAGAATTTCTGCATCTGCCAGCCCACTTTCTACGCACTGGCGGATTTCTTCCAACTGTTCTGCGGACAGGTTATATTCCAGAATTTTCTCCACAACACTTTTGGGTACTTTTTTCCCAAGCATGGCAATCCCAAGCAGCCGGTGCTTACTTTTTTGTAGCCCTTCCGCTGTTTGTATGCTTTTTTCTTCCAATACCACTTTTGTTTCCCTGGAAGCAGCTTCTGTTTTTTCCCTGTATTTTTCTGCTTCTTTTTTCAGATCCTGAATTTCCTGCTCTTTCTTTGCCAGCTTTTCTTTTAATTCCTGTATGTTTTTATCTTTATATTGCAGGTTCTCATACAGGTCTTTAATCTCCTGGTTTTTCTCTTCAACAACATGCTCCTTTACCAGAGAGGACAAGGCTGTAAAACGGTCATTGCTTTCCCGAAACTGCTGAATGGATTGTTCCATGATCCCCATAAGATTTTTCATATAAGAACGCATTTCTTCATCTTTCGGAACTTCTTTTTTTGCCTTTGACTCTTCCAGTTGTATCCGCATGGTCCGCATACGGCTGGCCGGCAGTTCATTTCCGGCATAGGTTTTCACCTCTTCCAGATCCAGCCCGTTTTTTAAGCCCTCTACGATTTCCCGTACCTGGAACTGGTTATAATTTCCTTCACATAAAAAGTCGATTTCCCCAATCCCTTCCATAAGCCCTATGATGATTGCTTTCATCACCGGGGCTTCCTGGTTACTCTTAACTACCTTCTGGATATCCGAAACAGGAAGACCAAAATCCAGCCCCATAGAAACTGCGTCCATCTGTTCTTCTTTTAAAACTTTCCGGCATTCTTCCAGATACCGTTGTCCTTCTACTGTCATTTACCCTCCTTTTCCTCTGCCCCTCGCAGACGGTTTCCTATTCTTTTCCTTCTGCTGTGCTTCCAACTTTTCTTTTTCTTCTGCTTTTTCATGCAGACGCTCTGCAATCCTTTTTTCTTTTAAGATTTTTTTCCGTTCAATCCGCAAACGCTCCTCTTTCTCAAAGAAATAAGCGTCTGTCTGTTCTGCCTCAGACAAGGAATATCCCATTTCTTTTAACTGCCCAAGAAGGTTTTGGTATGTCTGGTGGTCTTGAAAAAATTCCTGATACCCTTCCTGATAAAGTTTTGCTTCCATCTGTTTTTCCTGCAGCTTATTGAGAAGCAGAAGCATTTCCTCATAAGGAACCATTTCTTTTCGTAGCTGCTTTCTTGCCCTGCTGTTTTCCCAAAGCTGTTCCTTTGTTGCATCAGAAATGGCTTTCAACTGCGCCTTATCCTGTATGCGATAAGCTGCCAGAAAATCAAATTCCTCCTGCAATTTTTTCAATTCATGGATTGCTGCCCTGTATTTCCAGGTTTTAGAGTCTGCCATTGGTTTCCCCTGCCGGTACCTGCGAAGAAAACATTCCTTCTGGTATCTGGTCAAATGCCGCTCCCGGTATGGGATAAACACATACGTCCATTCTACCGGTATCTCCTCTCCGGTCATTTCCGGGACTGGAAGGCGTCCAAAACGCTGCCGAAGCCTTTCCTCTGTATATTCTTCCCCTAGCTGGTCAAGCCGCCTTGCCCTTCCTGCTCCGGGTTCCCGAACAGAAAGGCGCTTTCTCCCCCGCAACTCATATCCCATGCTGGAAAGATTTTCAAGAAATTCCTCATAAGAACCTGCGTCCTGTAATGCCTGGTCCACATCTCTTCTGATCCGCCTGTCCCGTTCAGCAAGAGATTTTTCTTCCTGTCCTTTTTGTTTGCGTTTTTCCTTTGCTTCTTCCAGATCCAGCACAGATAAACCATGCTCCCTGCATATCCGGTTGGTCAGAGGCTGAATGATGTTTTCCCAATCCCCGTTTTTATAATCGTATTTATATCCCGTAGTACAGCGTACTGAATTAAAAATAATGTGCCCATGAATATGGTCCGTATCATTATGGACTGCATAAACCGCTTCAAAATCCTTCCCAAGAAATTCTGTCACAAACTCTCCTACCACTTGGAAGGCTTCTTCTTCCGAAACCTCATCTTCCTCAAACGAAAGAATGAAATGGTAGCCCTGCCTTTTATCCAGCTTTCCAAAATGACGTTTGGTATCTACCATCTGGGATAATGCCTGTTCAGGAATACAGTTATGTCCACAGACATAGCGGCCATGTTCTGTTTTCTCCGGGTTCATAATATAGCGAAGACCGTTTGCCAGATGTTTTGCTGGATAACCCGTTTTTGCCTGTTTCATGTGCAGGCACTTTGTAATTGCCATAACCTACAGCCTTTCCTGCACCTGGCTTACCAGTGTTTTTATCTGCTTCAAAAACACATACAGACGGTGTTTATCTTCCCTGGAATAAAGGGCGCTGTTATTGTTATGGGTAATCTGGTTGATGTTTACGCCAATCCGGTTGATTTCCTGGTTCATGCGTTCCAGTTCCTGACGGATTTCCGGGTAATCCCTGGGACGGTTGGTAATCAGCATACGAAGGTACTGGGAATCGGAAAGCCCCATCTTTTCTGCCTGTTTTTGTAACTCTTCCAACTCCCATGAGTACAGCCGGATTTCTTTTCTGCATTTCATTGTTTCTTTTTTCATGCTCCCCCTTTCCTTATCTTTATCACATATTTCATCTACCGATTTCTACTCCAACGCTATCTGCTGTCAACTCCTAAGACCTGCTATCGGTCACCATATAACTTCCCGGTGTCCGGACTGGCTATGCCAGTCCTCTGCAAGATACGGATTTTACCGTACAAAATCCCATCTTGTTAGGGGGCACCCCCTAATACCCCGGATAAAATAGATAGCACAACGCAGATACTGATAGCAGACCTGCGTTCCATATAGGGAAAAACCGATAGCAGTTCAAAACATCTGCTATCGGTTTTTCCACTTCCTACTTCTATTTCTGCTAACAAAACCCCAGTTCTGTTAGCAAATCTGCCAGCCTCCTGTGTCTGATGTGACAGCAGTTCTTCCATTCTGCTATCAACGCCTTTTGCACAGACTCCTTGCAGGCTGCTTCTTCTTCCGCAATTTCTCTCTTTCCAACAAGTATGGGAAGACTCTCTATGGACCATTTGCCGCTTTGGGTTTCTCTTATGAAATTATTGGTTTACCTGTTCTTCCAAACGCTCCAATGCCTTTTCAAAAGCTCCAATCCCACTGAAAAAGGAAGAAAGCCGGATATCCTCAAACAGATATGGCATGGCTTTGTATAGTTCCAGAAAAATATAGTACAGCACATCAACAACAATGGAATTTCCTGCCTGTTTGTAAAGCTGGCTTTTGCTTATACCTGCTTCTTTTGCTTTCCAAAAATCCGCATCGGAAAAGCCCATAAGCCGGAAGCATTCTAAAGGTGTCAGCCTCCGGATACGGAACAAAGACTCTAAGCGGTGTATTCCATTTGATGTCGTAAGCGTAGGGCAGAGTTCCCCATGCTCCTGTACCCTTCCCCGTTTTTCCACAGACGGATAACTAAGATTTACAACACCATTTTCCAAACATTCCTCATAACCTTTCTGTGTCTTTTGACGTACCAGAATGATATTATCTTTTTGCACAGAAGTAAGGGTATGGCAGACTTCTTTTTCTCCCAGTTCCAAAGTCTGCACAATCCGGCCTTCCCGATCATACCTGCCCCGGATTGCTCCTGGATATTTTTCTACAATCTTTGGCTGGTCATGCCCTGCTAAAACCGCACCGCTGCTTCCTAAAGGGGAATAAATAACCCCGCTTGAACCATAGCCGGTATGAATATCTCCCACTTGAAGAATTTTGGGCTGCTGTCCGCCACCACCACAGGCAGTTACCGTAGGGCAGCACCCGTCTGGCAGATAAACCCGTCCAGTCTGTTCAAACACCCCTTTGATATTTCCGGCCCGTTTTACCCGGTTTTCCCGAAAAGCCTTCAGGCTTTTTTCGTCCGGCTCAAACAAAAGCGCTTTTCTCTCTTTCATATCTTCAATCAAGCGGCGTACTTTTTCCTGGGATAAGTAGTATTTTTCCTCTACCGTATCCTCCAGAATATCCATAAGGCACTGGAAGGACTCCAGCGGTTCCGGAAACTGGAATGTTCCATTATCCATTTCCTTCTGTATCAAAATCAGATATACCCGTTCCCTGTTCTGTGGTATTCCATAATGCTTTGCATTAAGAACACTCCAATAGGTGTGGTATCCGTATTCATGCAGTTCTTCTTCAAACAACCGGAATGTGGTATCCCGGAATTTTTTTCCTACAATATTTTTTACATTTTCATAAATTCCCCATACTGGTTTGACACCCCGTATCATACGGAGCCACTCCACCAGAAGGGAAGAACGTGTTTTATCAATATCATGGGAACCACACATGCCGCAGGCGTCCCTTTTGGAATAATGTACCTGCAGAGGGTTATACTCATACCCGCAGCTTCGGCATTTCCAAACTGCGCCTGCCTGCTTGCCTGCCAGGGAAAAATCCTGACAGGGGCTTCCGCCACAGATCATGTTAAACGGTTCAATCTCCCTTTCGTCCACTTTTGTAATATCTCCCAGATTCAATGTTTCACTTGTACCATGAATCGCACAATAACTCTTTGCTGCATATTTATCAAACTCACAAAAATTCACCAAACTATATTTCATTCCTCATATTTCATGAGGTGTAGCTACACATTTTACCTAGGATTACTCACTTATTTCCTCCTGTCTCCTAAATTTTTTATAGTCTTCATGAGAAATCCACAGCTACAAACGAAATATCCATCTGGCATTACCTTACAATCATAGAATCACCCCTTCCCGTATCCAGAGTTTATCCTTCTGTCAAAAATTCTGTTGGTCTGCACCACCTCCTTTCCTAACACTCCCACTTTCGGATTGGTTATTTCTTTCTCACCGCTCTTCTTTCCTGATGTTTGCCAGCACCCTGGACACATACGCCTGCTTGGGTATCCCCATGCGGTATCCCTGCCGCTCATAGCTCTCTTCGATAAACGCAACCCGTACACGTCCATGCAGTTTCCTCTTTCCTATCCACTGCACTACTTTTTCCATCTCCGCTTCGCATTCGTCGATCTCCCATTTTTTGAAACATTCCTCATCATAGCTATTTTCCAAAAGAATACCCTCCTATCTTGCCTGTGCTATCTGGTATGGTACTATGTTCCTGTGCCCTACCATTTTTTCTATCTTTTGTATGTTTGTCCCTTTTGTTTCAGTAAAAAGCGGCCTTTCCTTTTCTACCAGGCTGGAAAGCTCTTGGTTTTCCTTTTTATACTGCAAAAAAGCATTATAGTCTTTTCCCATAGGTGGAAGACGTACAAAAACCTCATACTCCATAAGGGTATATTTTCTTGCCAATTTTTTTGCCGCTTGTCTTCCCGGCAGGTCATTATCCAAACAGAACTGTATCTTCCTGATATGAGGATAATCTTTTAAGAACTTTTCCAAAGGACCATCGGAAAGCATTCCAAGTACCAGGATATTGTTCTGATAATCTTCCCGCAGTTCCATATCGGACATGGCATCAATGGCCGCCTCATATACATAGAGCGTATCACTGTTTTGGTCTACCAGATTAACCCCATAAGTTTTGTCATTCCCCGTAACATCTCCTTTAAAGGGTTTTCCATATTTATCCAGGGTTCCCCTCTGGCTGGCAAAACGTGGGATACCTTCCGTATCTTTTCCCACAAAAACCAGGTTATGGTACGTTCCGCTCTCATACAAAATCCCCTTTTTTACCCAAAAATCAATCATCTGCTTTGACAGCTTCCGCTGTTTTATCAGATAGCCATATAACCGGCGGCTGGTTTCTGATTTTGAAGGAAGTACAAAAGGGTCTTTCGGTATGTCTTTTCTCTGTTTTGTTTCTTCTATTTTTTCAGTCTGTCTTTCCGGTTGAAATTTTTGCATGGTTTCAGTACGGATATATCCGGCAAACTCCAGCAGATATTTGACTGCCTCCACAAAATCCATGTTTCTGAAATATTCCAGAAAGTCAATGGTGCTGCCACCTACCCCCTGGCTAAACCGGCACCAAGAAGACCGGTTGAAGATCATCACAGAGTCCATACCCACTGCCTGATAGAACCTGCCTTTCCTTTTCAATGGAATCCCTATCTGCTCCGCCAAATCCACTAAATCCACTGCCTTTGCAATCTGAATTTCTTCAGCCGTAAATTTTCCCATACTGCACCTCTTCATATTTCATATCCAGATAATGTGCCATTTCCGGGTGCAGAGCTTCAAAAGCAGTCAGGTAGCGGAAACAGGAACTATACTCTCCCTGTCCGGTACAAAATTCCCGCAGGCTCTTTTTTGAATACTGGGCGGGCTGATTGCACCAACGACTTAGGTTGATATACATTCCCTTATAAATTTCCGGTGCCCGTTCCCATGCGGCATAGCGCATCAAATAAGTCAGACACTTATACCGCATCAAAATCTCAATCCGTATGAAAACGTCCCGAATATCCTTTGCCCAAAAATCTGCTTTCCAGGTCCCTTCCCAGTCATAGCCGCACAGTACATACAGCTTAATTTTCTGATAAGGAACTGGGATCACTTCCCGCAAAAGTTCCAATTTTCTTACAATAAGTTCCTGATCTTTGATATGGTCAAAGGCAAAAATCATACCGTTATCCAATTTTCCAGATGCCAGAAGTTCCATCTGCCTTTTCTGCATAATCCTCAGATCCAGCCCCTGCCGGAATTGAAACCGCCTGCCTGTTTCCAGGACACTGGAAAAGATTTTTTCCCACCCTGCACAGGCAAAAAAGTTATCGTCCAAAAAGCATAACTTCTTTCTGGACGGGTCATAAAATTCTTCCAATGGGCTTGCTGGTGCTGCACCGGTGCTGTTTTTGTTTACACAGAAACTGCACTTCCGAAAACACCCCCTGGTGAGGAAACCAATGGAATACTCCGTATAAAATTGGAACTCTTTCTTCTTTTTCTCTCCTTCGCTATGTTCTTTTACCATCTGGTCATACAAATGATAGTCCGGTGTATGGTGTTCAATCGCTTCTGGAAGTACCGGTGCTTTATCGTAAAAAAATCCAGTCCCTCCATAAACGGTTGTTTCCCTCGTCAAAATATGTTCCGGCACAAAGGTATCCGTAAACACTTTTGATACATAGAGCCAGTCATATTCCCCTGCCTGGCTATAATCCAAAAGAAGCTCTGTTTCAAATCCCTGCTCCTTCCAATAAGCGGAAAGTTTCATACATGCCAAGTTAGGAAACCGGTGTCTTTTCCGGTATAAAAGATCTGCATCTATAATCCCTATCCTCAACGCCTGCTCCTTTCCATACGGGTAGTTCCGGTTTTCTTCTCCCCTTTGACTGCCTCTTTTCTTTCTTCCTTTTCCTTGCATTCTGCCGGGCAATATGATTTTCCATTTGCTTCCATGATTTCTGCAAATTCACAAATATGGAACACCCTTGCCCCTACCTGTGTGTGGTATTCATCAATATAGGTACAAACCCGTTCTTCCCTTTTTCCATCTGGATATACAATCTCTATGGAGTCCCCGTCTGCTATGCTGAACAGGGTATGATAATGGCTGTCAATAAACCGTATTCTTTTTTTCTCTTCCATGCTTCTCACCTCATATTGCCAAAGAAAGGACAGCCGCAGCCGCCCTTTCCCAAGTTTAAAAACTGATTTTTATTTTCTATGCCTTTTTATGTCTTTTTCTGTAATAAAGTAGGCCTGCTACCATACCTGCACTTACACCAAGAGCCAGCAAAGGCAGGAACCAGTTTGTATCATCACCCGTTTTTGGTCCTGGTTTTACGGTACCTGGTGTTTCTGGTATTTTTTTATTCTGGATCTCTTTTACCACTTCAATGACTGGTGTTTTATCATTCTGATAGGTAAATACGATTTCCCACTCTTCTTCCGTCTTCTCATATCCCTTTAAGGTGGCAGTTTCTTTCAGCACATAGGTGATCGGTTCTTTGAAAACACCATTTTCATAAGTTCCAATTGGAAGTAGTTCTGAAACTGCTTTTCCATCTTTTCCAGTCTTCAAACGTCCTACTTCTTTTCCGGTTTCCTTTTCCAGCAGAACAAATTCTACTCCCTCTAAAGCTGCTTTACTGTCTGTATCCGTTTTTACGATAACCAGTTGTCCCATAGCACGCTCATCTTCCATCTTCACTTTCTGAATTTCTCCCGTTTCTTCTACTGTAAACTCCACGTCATTGGCCACAATATATCCGTCAACTGCCGCCTCTTCGTGCAGGGTATAAGTGCCTACCGGAAGATACTCAATCAGGTGTTCTTCTCCTGTGGTCCAGGACTCTACCACTTCCCCGTCCTGATCCAGGATCTGCAGCTTCGCCCCTTCAATCTCCTTACCATCTGTAATATCTGTTTTAGAGATAGAAACCTTTGTATGGTCGTCCTCCATTTTCACTTTTTGTACGTCCCCTGTTTCTTCCACAACAAATTTCACATCTTCTGCCCGGACATATCCCTGTTCCGTAGGCGCCTGCTCTTCATGCAGTATATATTCCCCTGGTGCCAGTGCGTAGACTACATGAGCTTCTTTTTTTGACACCCACTCTTCTACCACTTTTCCTTCCTGATCCAGGATCTGCATTTTGGCCCCTTCAATTTCCTGTCCACCGGTTAAATCTACTTTCGTAAACTCCGTAATAGTAGGCTGATTAGAAATTTCTTCTGAAAAAGCGAGCAGTTCAAGGGTCTGGTCTGTATAAGACGCATCAAAGGAACACACCTCATCATTTGGCAGGTATCCCGGCTTATGCTCTACTTCCTGAATATAGTATTTTCCATGAGGAAGATCTGCCTGAAATACCAGCTTGCCCTCTTCATCTGTTGTTCCCAGTTCAATCAAGGCATCTTTTTCTACAACTACTTCCCCGGCAGCATTTTTGATATCCTCCTGCGCATACAGCCCGAATACCACTCCTTCCAGCGGTTTTCCGGTTTCTGCGTCTTTCTTCAGAAGACTCAGGGAAACTTTCTGTCGCTGATTGGTAAGTTCCATTGTTACATAATCCACTGCTACTTCCTGTCCCTTATATGCAATTTCAAATTCTTTTGCTTCCGGGTCAAGCACACAGTTCTGACCTGCCTTTTCTTCCACTACATAGTATTTTCCGATAGGAAGATTATTCAGGACTGCCTTTCCTTCTTTATCTGTTACCATACGGGCTACCAGGGCATCTTTTTCATATTTTACAATGCGGTTTCCTGCTTCGTCTTTCTGTCCGTCCGGGGTATAAATGGTTTTCTTTGCATGAATGGCAAATTCTGCACCTTCCATATTCCCTTCTTCATAGTCAAATTTATAACCTTTCTCTTTTTCCATGACTTCTTCCCCGGTGAAGAAACTGCTTACCTGATTTACGAAACCTACTACACCGTTTTTCATCTTCGTCAGGATCTTTTCTTCTACTTTAGAAGCACCAGAAAGTTTTTCTCCCTTTTTATGGATTGTAAGGCTTCCTACTGCTTCATCATTATACTGTTCAATGACAACAATAAATTTACCGGTTTCCTCTTCTACCTGGTGTACAGTATCAGAATTTACGGTAATAGTGATCGGCGCTTTCTTTGCCTCCTGGTATGTGCCTCCGTCTGCAACTTCATTCAGTGGAACTTCCTTTCCGTCTTTTAAGAGGGCATTTTCAAATCCTACCTGTACATAATTTTCCGGCGCTTCCACTTCTTCAATCCGGTAAGTGCCACATTTTAACTGCTCCGGTGTAATCAGGTATCCCTCTTCGTTGGTCCTGAACACAGATACCACTTCTTTTTTCGGATATCTTACGATCATTTCCACATATTTTTCTGCTTCCACATCATAAATCTTATAAGCTGCACTGTTATCCAGCACCGGCTTCTGCGTCTGGGCATCTTTTTTCACAATCTTGAAGTAATACTGCAAAGGACGGTCATCAAACACACGCCATACCTGGGGTTCCCGGCTGTCTTCTGAAATCTGTACGATAAATGGACGAATCCCTTTTAAATTTTCCGGAACTGTAGACTCAAACACCACATAGGTTCCATAAGGAAGTTCTGGACTCTTTAAATATCCTTTCTTATCTGTAAACAGCTCTGGTACCGTAATCTTTTTACCATTCTCCCAATAAGAAGCGGTTTCGTCTTTGCTGTAATCATAGGTGATAAAATCTTCCGGGGTATAATAAGAACCATTTCCCGGCTTCAAACTTCCATCTTTTACACCAGACAGCTCACTGATGAGGAATACCTTAAATCCAGCTCCTTCTACCAGTTCTGTTTCTGTCTGCTCCCCGTCTTCTGAGATCTTGATAAGCTGAAAGGCCTGTTTCTTTACAGTTTCCTTTACAGTTACTTCCCGGTGTACAATCTGTACCTCCTGTCCTTCATACGAAACCTCTACGGGATACTCTGTTTCATCTAACAGATACCCTTCTGCCGGCTCTATTTCTTTCACGAAATAATTTCCAAGATACAGGTTTTTGAAATCTACAGTTCCTTCACTGGAAATCGTACCCTGCGCTACAAGTTCCCCTTTTTTATGGACAATCCCATCTTTCTTATTGGGGTGTTCAATATCTTCTGCAGCATATAATCCGTATTTTGCCCCTACTAAGGTTGCGTCACCCTGGGAAATAAATCCCTGGGAATCCTGATCAATCTTACTTACATGAACTTCTCCCCGTACTTCCTCATTTTTAAAATCATGAGAAAAAGTATATGTGTAGGTGCTGTCGTCTTTATATTCATAGAAGAAACGATACACCTCATCTGTCATATAATACTTATCCGGTGCCTGGATTTCTTTTACGCTGTAATGGAAATTCAAAGGAATATCCGCATGGAACACAGCCATTCCTTCCCTGTCGGAAACAGCACGTTCCACCAGGCTTCCCTTTTCTACAAGAACCTTTCCGTCTGCCGCTGTCAGGTCTTCTTCTGCATACAATCCAAACGTCGCACCCTCCAGGGTAACGTCATCATGTTTCGATTTTTTCACTACATTTACGGAAATCTCCGGTCTTGCATTGGTAAAAGTGGTTTCCCCCTGGGATAACTCTACATTCTGTCCTGCATAGGACAAGGTTACAAACTGGGTACGTTCCTGTTCTGTTTTTCCAATCACCAGATTTTCCGGTGCTTTCTGTTCTACAACCTTATATTTTCCAAGATACAATTCTTTGGAAACAGCACTTCCATCTTCCCCGGTTGTCAGACTTTCTACCAGATCCCCTGCTTTATGCACCTTCGTCACTTTATCCTGGCTGTAAATATCCTCTGCCGCATAAATGTTATATTCTGCCCCTGCAAAGTCCGCATTTCCATATACAAAAGTCAGGTTCCCCTCTTCTCCGGTTACTCCAGTCAGAACCTCACCTTTTTTACGGATTGTGATTTTTCCTTTCTGTTCCTCATTCGTCACTGCAACAGAAGTTGTTTTTCCTGTTTCCAGCTTCACATTAAAAGACTCTGTATTCAGCTTATATCCTTCTGGAACAGAAATTTCTTTTAAATATACCGTATCCTGGGTTTTCGGAAGCTCCACCTCAGAAGTACCGTTGCTGTCTGTGGCCGGCATCTGCACAAGAAGATTTTTACATGCACTGTCTGAATAAATACCAAAAACAGCGCCGGACAGATTTACTTTACTGTTCTTATCTTTTTTTGTTACCTTTACCCTTGCCAGGTCCAGCCACTTCACCGTAAATTCCACAGAAGCACTTTCTTCTTCAAAAAATGCCCCATACCCAATGTCCTGGGAACCAGAACCCGTAGACAATACTAAGGTCTTCCACTGGGTTCCCATTTGTCCTTTCAGCTTACCGCTGTTCCATGTACCCGTTACAGTTTTGGGAGCGCTGAAATAGAATGTGGTATTCCCATTGATCTTTACGGTTCCTGTCTGTTTTGTACTTCCACTGTGATAAGTCACATTCTCTGGCATTTTTAAAGTAATATAGTTTCTATGGTCACCTTTTAAAGTAAACTCCCCGGTACGCTGTTCCTTTCCACTTTCATAAGCCTTTGCTTCCTTTGGGGACAACGTGATTGCTGCTGTCGGAGGTGCTTCCAGGCTGTAAATATGCTGGATATATCCCCACACACCGCTTGCCTTAATATCTTCAAAGGTACAGCCATAAAAACCGTCCATGCCACAATAAGAATAAGCGGCAGCTAAATGCGTAAAAATATACTTTGTCTTCCAGTCAAAAGAGGGCATATACTCCCCGGTAATGTCCCCAGGACCGCCATATCCATAATAAAGGACTTTCTGCAATTCCGGGTTGCTTTCAAATTCATTTGCTACATAATCCGAGGTCGGCGGGGAAGCCTTCATAGACTCCAGACAATATGCTACATGGCCATTTACAGTGAAATAGGAAGTAGAATAGTTCCCCACGTTAGAAGGGTATGGGATTTTTTCTCCCTGTACCAGATGTACATTGCTTCCTTTTTGCTGCTCCATTGCTGCCGGAACAACCGATAAGAACATTCCCTTATCCTCTTTTGGTGTCAGATCAATCAACTCTGCCCCTGCATCTGGCATTTCCGGTTCTTCCGTCAGTACCTCCGGTATCTCCGGGTCAGGGTCCGCCTCACCGTCCTCACCGGAGTCATCTTCGGTATGCTGGCTTACTTCTCCCTGGGGTTCCTGTGTGCTGTTTTCCCTTGCTTCTACCACAATTCTTCTCATAATCTGATAGGAAGGGCTTCCGCTTAACGGATCAACACAATAAAATGCCTGGTAAGAACCTGGGGTATTGAAATCAAAAGAATTGCCGGAGTCCCCTTCTGCTTTCAGAAACGTTACCTTTACTTTTTCATCATTTTTCTGAAAACCCCTGTAATCTGTTTCCAGGTCAAAGGGCTCTCCTGCTTTTATGGTAAGGTCCTCTGCATACACCAGTTCTTCTTCTGTCAGTTGCTCCTTTACCTCTTCCAACTCCGGTAATGTTTCCGAAGCAGCCTCCTCCTGTTTTACTTCCTGTATCTGTGCATGTTCCTCAGACTGTTCAGAAGCCAGTGCGGTGATCCCTGTATTGAGTAACGTAGAACAACTAAGAAGAAGTGCCAGCGTCCCAGCCAGCAGCCTTTTCTTTTTTCCTTTCATCATAGCTTTGCTCCTTTTCATTTTTTCGTCAAAAAAAGCAGGCCACACAAGCCTGCTTTCCATTTTCTATCTTCTTTTTTCTATCATTTGTATACGGTCTGTCCCGTATCCAATGCACCTGTCAATCCCCTTTCTATTCCCTGCTCCCTGCATGGAACACTGCCAAAACAAGCTGCAGAACCAGCAGAAACAAACATATTACCAGTTTCCCTGTCAGATACAGCAGTTTCCCCACTGCAATGAAAATCCCTTTTACAACTTCCCATACACTTCTTCCTACTGCCATATCTTTTTCCTCCTTATTCTTCAAATGCCCCATAAAATTCCGCAAACCGTAAATCTTTTTCCATACAGGCTTCTTCCTTTTCCCTGTCCTCTGCTATCGCTCCACCGTCAGAAAGTTCTCCCTGAACTGCCTTTTCCAGCACACCTAGCTTCTCAAAGGCTTCTTCCTGTGCCATTGAAACCGCTTCTTTTACGATTTTACAAAATTGTTCTTTCTGGTTCTCCAGAAGGGTATTTAATAGTTTCATCTGCTGTACTTCTTCTTCCTGCTGTAGATACTTGGCAAAATAAACGATTGCTTCTGCTATAAAGTCGTCTTTTGTCTTGAAAATATCTTTGTTATACTCCTTCAGATACCGATAAGCCTGATGATGTACCGGTCTGCTTTTATACAGCCGCAGTGAAGTTGTATATACTTTTTCCGTATCCATAAGTTTTCACTTCCTATCATGCTGTCCGCATTTTCCTCTGTTTTGCCCGGATAATACTTTTCACTGCTTCTTCACAGCCCCTTGCATTGGCATGTATATCTGTTACAAACTGTACATCTTTTCCCTCATTGGCTCCAAAATGCTCCACAATGGAAGAACCGCCGCCCATAAACACCATTCTGGTCAGATCCAGATTATAATGGTTTGCCTGTATGATACCATAAATTTCCTCTGCGTAGGACTTCAAACAGTTTTTTATGACGTCCTGATACTGCTTCGGGCAGTCATAGCTTCCTGTCCTCATAAATGCTTCTGTAATATATGCCGGTACCCCTGCCCCTGTTTTGGCAATGGCTTCCTCATTGACTTTTCCGATACAGTACAAAGCTGCCTTATCTGAAATCGAATACTTCCCGTCCGGCATTCCGTCAACAAACTCTACCAGGTCGGTAGTTCCTCCACCAATATCTACTAAAAGGCAGTAACCGGGAACCGCTTCTAAAAGCGTATGGATCACCACATGCCCCTGCATAAAAACAAACACATTTTCCAACGACACATGATAATGTACCCCTTCATAACGGAAATGCAGTTCCTTTGTCTTTAACAGATATTTCTTGAAACTTTCTTTCTGCTGCTGAAATCTTCTGGGCGGCAGGGCAGCTCCCATTTTTACGGAAGCGTCTGTCAATCCCCGGAAACGCATTTCCTGCGCCAGTGCTGCAAGGGTAAGAAGATAATAATTTTCATTCTCTGTCTTATCCACACACTCCTTTTCCGGCACTTTCCCTCCCACATAATAAAACTGGTTCTGGTATTCCAAAATGTGCTCCAGGCTGTCCGGCCTTGCCTGCAAAGGCTGGATTGCTGCTGAGAATACCGTATTTGCAGTTTTCATGTTACGGTTTCCATGATCAATTCCAATAATCATTTTAGTTTCCACGTTCTTATCCTCCTGAAAGTTATAGTTTGTATTTTATCTTGTTCTCTTTGGTTCTTGACCTGTTTCTTTCTTTTCTTTGTCTATCACAGGAAGTTTTTCAAACAGTTCCCCCATCACAGCTTCCATTTCCTGAAACTTCATTTCATCTGGCATACACAGAAAAACAATCACTGCATCAGTCAGACGTTCCCCATTCTCTTTCCGGTAAAGTTCCGTATAGGAACCCCAACAACCGTCCTCACCCGCATAAAACTTTTTTGTCTTCTCATTTACTTTTATGAGGTATTCCTCGGTATCAACAAAAATTTTCCGAATGGATACTTTTTGTAGGTCGTATTTCATGCTGTCCATATAAACCGGAAGGTGTTCCTCTGGTGCAAAATAGACATACATTGTGCAATAGGTATCTCCCTCCGTCCCCATCTCCTGTAAGACAATCCCGGCTTCAAACATTTCCGGTGGAGCATAATCTACTACAAAATCCGAATCCTTACCCTGTGGAGATTTTTCAAAACGCCCTGAATCTCCAACCAGAAAATGTTTGGGGCACTGAATACGAAACCTTTCTTCCCTCATTCTGTATATTCCTCCATAATCTCACTAATATCTTTTTGAAATAACCGCTGAAGTCGGACAACTACATAGACATTGGGCTTTTGCTGTCCGTATTCAATCCTCTGATACGTCCGAAGACTGATACCCAAGACAGCCGCAAGTTCTATCTGTGTATATCCATGAGCTGTCCTGAATTTTCTTAATTTTGTTACTTTCTATCACGCTCCTTACGTCTGAGGGATAGCTTCCTGATAAGCAAACAGATTGGATATATAGCTGTTTGCTGTCAATGTGGCATTGTATAAAGCGGTAAGCAGCACTGCCCGGATATTATTGGCTTTCCTTGTACACTGCTTAATTGAGTCTATCACATACTCTACGGTAAACTTATCCAGCTTTTTATACATTCCCTGTACAATGCCAAGAGGTCGTTCTTCCTGATTTACCCTTATGGTCTTTGCATTGGACGTCAAAACATCTACTGCAAGCCCTACAATCTCATTGAGCAGTTTTCTGTCAAAAGGTCTGTCTATCCATATCGCATCATAATCAATCTGATCTTTGAACTGTTCTTCTGCTGCCTGATAGGATAAGATAGGATTATCTCTATACCCATTCCCTATTTCTGTTGTATTCTTTTGGGTACTTTCTGCTGTAGTCTTTGTAGTAATCTCTGTATTTGTCTGCCCGCTATCAGTCTGAGGTACCTCTTTGGGTATCCAGGGCTCTGTTTCCCTGTCGGGGTATGCTCCCTCTTTGAATGGTGACACCCTCTTCCTTTGGAAAGGGACAGCCCTCTCTTCTACAAAATGTATCTCTTCCTCTATGGCTGTATGGGAACTGATTTTCTCTGCTTTGGATTTCTCTCTTCTTTTTTCAAAGGAAACCGGATCTGCTCCTGTTTCTTCTGGATAAGTCAATTCTTTTAACCGGTCTACGATCAATTCCAGATACAGAACATTATTTACAACAATCCCATTCATGGAAATGGTTCTAAATACCCGTTTTACCACACCCAGCTTCTCTAAAAATACCACTGCATTTGTCGCTTCTTTTTTGGAAATCCCAAACTGTTCGCTGATCTGCTGGTAACTTCTCTGAAGAAGGTCTGACTTAAATTTCTTTCTTACCCCAATGACCTGTCCGGTTCCTTCATCTCTGATTTCTGTAGGCTTATACCAGTACACAATATCTGCCAGTATAATAATAGCTGTTAGATTTGGCTTTCCACTTTCTCTGATGATTGTCCGATACCACACCTGCGGAATGATATTTCCAGATATATTCAGTTTTGCATTTTCATCTACAATTTCATTTCCAGTGCTATAAATACCTCCATTCATACGTTTATTCCTCACTCCCCTGCTTCTTTTCTTTTTCAAATAAAGCACTTATTTCTTCATCTGCTCTTTTGCCTGCCACCAGACACGCATACAACGAAACGAGGAAAAAAATTATTCCAACAATCATAATCACCTTTATCATTGCTCTGTCCTCCCAAGAAAAAAAGGACTAAGCCAGCTAACAGAATCTTTTAACTAACCTAGTCCTTAACATATTTTTTTCAATATATTGTAACCGAATGGTTTTTCACAAACTTGACCGCCTGTGAGAATGGATATAATTTTGACAGGACCAGTAGCAATAGGTTTCTATCTTTAAGAGCCCCTGCCATTTGATTTTTACTATGAAAAATTCATTCCCGGTCTATGAATTTTCTACCTTTTATGGTATAATAGAAAAAAGACTAAATTGGCGTGAGCCCTTATTTTATAAGGAATCTGCTAACTTAGTCTTATTTTAACATAATCACCACATCCGGTAGATCCGATAATCGCCGTCGTTTTACCCGGCTGTGCGCAGAAGGAAATGTCCTTCAATACAGGCTCCACCTGCTCATTATCCGGTGCATAGGAATACGTCACATGTTCAAAACATATTTCTCCCCGGAACTGCTCTGGCAAAAAAGCATCCTCTCTGTCCTGAATTTCACTTTCACTGTTTAAAATCTCTTCAATACGTGTAACCGATACCTCGGCTCTTGGCAGCATAATAAAAATCATGGAAGCCATCAGGGTTGCTGTCAGAATAAAGGATATGTAGGTTACGAAGCCGATCACCTGTCCAATCTGTACCTGACCGTTCCCCGCCATACGGCCGCCAAGCCAGATCAGCGAAATATTGGCAAAGCTCATTGTCAGGGTAAAGATTGGCTGCATCAGCCCTGTAATCTTACCGATGCTGGTATTAATCCTTGAAAGATCTCCGTTAATCCGTTCAAAGCGTTCCTTCTCGCCTTGTTCCTTCGTAAAGGCCTTTACCACACGGATACCGGAAATCTGATCCCTGAGTACGGTATTCATCTCATCTATTTTCGTCTGCTGTTCTCTATAATAAGGAAGGATCAGCTTTAAAAATACCACAGAAACCCCAAGCAGCAGAGGTATCGTCACAAGCAATACCACCGAAAGCTTCACGCTTTGGGACAAGGCAAGCACAAGACCTCCGATAAACATCATCGGTGCTGCGATAATCGCGGTAAATAAGAACGTAATAAACTGGATTACCTGCTGTACATCGTTTGTTGCCCTTGTAATCAGCGTAGGAGCTCCCATGCTTCCGATCATCCTGCGTGAAAAATGTATCAGCTTCTCATAAACCTGCTCCCTCAAATCCCGTCCGGTCATCAGTGCCACCTTTGCTCCGAAAATACCAGCCAAGGTTGATAGCAGAAACTGGATAAGAGCTATTCCCAGCATGAGAATTCCCTGATGCATGATATATGCAGCATCCGCATTCGCCACACCATAATCGATCACTCTGGAATTGATTGTTGGCAGATACATGGTTAAAAAGGACTGACCAAGCTGCAGTAAAATGACCAGTATCAAAAGTCCCCTGTATGGGCTTAATACTCTTCGCAAAAATCCGGTCATGCCTGTCCCTCCATAAAATCATCAATAACGGAAGCATATGCATCCATCATCTTACGCCCCGACATACCCGGAAATGCATTTACCTCTGCCAGCACATACTCTCCATCACCAATCATAAGATCCAGTCCGATAATCGGAAGATCAAATATGGACGCCACCTTTTCACAGAATACCTTTTCTTCTTCGGTAAGAGTCTTCTCCTGTGTAGTTCCACCCACATGTACATTCGAACGGAATTCATCAGGATTCGATGCATGGCGCTCCATCGAAAAATAATATCTGCCATGGAGAACAACAACACGGATGTCTCTTCCTTTGGAAGTAGCAATATATTCCTGTGCCACATAAGCCTGTCCATAGGAAAGAGTTGCAAAGTAATCCTTAAGCTCCTGGCCGTTATGGATCAGTTCTACACCAATCCCGCCAAATCCACTGTCCGGCTTCACAACAAATGGATAACCAAAACGACCAGACAGTGTTTCGGGATCAGAATCTTTGAAAAACACCATCGTATCAGGCACCCGTATTCCATTCTGTGCAAATCTCTGATAAGTTGCAATCTTACTTCTTGCGACCTGAAGCTCACGCAGATTTAAAATAGATGGAATTCCCGCATCCTGAAGCATATTCTCCAGAATAAATCCATCCGTGGATCCAAGTAGTGGCCAGAAATAATCCGGCTTTTCCATTTTTTCGCCCAGACAGGTGATCGCAAGTTCCCCGTTCCTGCAAATTTCAATCGTGGAATATTCGCAGAAAAGCACTTCCTTATCTTTACCTATCAGTGCCTGCATCTGCCTTCTTCCATTTGTCTTAACATCTTCCACAGTACTGTCCTGGCTTGCTACTAAAGCTAAAATTTTCATAGGCTTCTCCTTTTATTTTCACAAAGTCCTTCCATTTATTTTACAAGCTCCACCCCGTATTCTGTCTGACTGAAAAAGAATTTCCGCTGCAGTTCATTCCGGATGATGTGCACAGGCTTCAGCTGTGCCGGCGCAATTCCCTTCATTATCATCAGATCACGGTATAAGCTATATGTCTCCGGCTCTAAGATATTTAACTTAGTTGGCGCACAGATTCCTTTTGCCACCTTATCTCCCATGGACGGATTGGCCTTAGCAAGATTCCTCTCCAGAAAAAAACGGATTTCCTTTGCTTTCATCCCCTCCGGAAGGCTTTCGATTTCCATAAAATAAGTATAACGTGGAGGAACATGTTCAACATCCGGATATACTGTAAAATCAATCATGTCAAAGCCAAGCTGCTTTGCTGTATCCTCTGCGGCAGTCCTGAGTGCCACTTCTGTTGTCTTCTCCCCCATAATACTGACTGTCTGATCAATACGTCCGATGAATTCCAGAATCGGCAGATTCTTATATTTTCCTGCAATCTTTACCGCATCACGCATACGATACCGGTAAAAACCGGAAAGATTCGTAACAATCACTTCATATTCTTTACCTGTCTCAAGCTGATCTATCGTTACTATTTTGGAGAAATCATCATCTGCGTCTGTCGGCAGAAATTCATAGAACATACTGTCCGGAACCGGCACGCTCTTCTCATCATTTAACCGGTACGGGACACTGATCATGCCTTCAGATGCATTAATTCCGGTAAAATAACGGGCTATTTTTTCTCCCATATATTTCTCTTTGATCTTATCAGCATAAACCTTAAATCCACCGGAACCGACACCGGTAAGGAACTGTGCATGAGGCCACAGCTTCGGTACAATCGGTTCCTCAAACCCCTGCATGAAAATTCCCCTCAGTTCCTGCGCTCTCTCCGGCATGGGCTGAATTTTCTTTAAGAGACTGGAACGGACTTCCTCTGACATTTTAATACCCAGATCAATCGTTCCCTGTTCAATATCATTAACCAGAAGCTCCCAATGCTGTTCCATATAACGCAATACTTCCAGTAAAAATCCAAGAAAGTTCGCTGCCATATTCGTAAGATCCTGGTCCATCAGTCCGAAACGTGCATGCAGATATCTGGTGTTGGTTTCCGATTCCGGATAAATTGCTTCATCGGGAGATGTAAAACTCATTCCGAGGTAAGGGCGGAATTCACCGATCATTTTTACTGACAAAGCCCCATAAGTAACACCGCTTTTCACGTGCTGGATCTCTGCAATGGATTCCGCAATGGACATATTCCGTCCGTTGATCCAGTCTTCTCCGAGTTCTTTTGCGACCAGACCCATACGGTAGGGACCATTATACTTCTGAAAAACCTGAAAAGCCTCTTCCGTCAACGGTATACGCTTGGGATTTCCAACCGTTCCTGAAGACTTGTTATAATGTACAACCTTACCGGAGGTAATCAGATTCTCCTCCCCATCCTCACTCATTCTTAAAATATAGCCTGCATAATCATCGTATACACTGACCGGAACCTTCTTCTGGTATTCTTCTATGGAATGAATATTCGCAAAGCCATATTTCCTTCCATATTCCGTATCCTTATTTTGTTCCAGAATCCTTAAAAGCAGCTTTTCATTTTCCCCCATGGGATCCTCTGCCATCCGATTCAATGCTTCCACTACCGGTATTCCCAATTTGATCTGTTGCAGATTCCCCTGTCCGGCAGGTGTTAATTTTCTCTCTTCAATTGTCATATTCTTTTCCCCATTTTCATCTGTCTTTTATTGTTCGACTGTCAAAATACTGTCAAATCCGGTTGCTTCAAATACTTCCATAATAATTTCATTGACATGCTTTACAACCATACTTCCCTTTGCTGCATTCATTTTCTTCTGACAGGATAAAAGAACTCTTAATCCGGCACTGGAAAGATACGCAAGATCGGTAAAGTCCAGAACAAGCTCAGTAACTCCATCAAGCTTTTGGAAAATCTCCTTCTCAAATCCCGGTGCTGTTGCAGAGTCCATTCTTCCTTCCAAAGCAACCTCCATTTTCTTTCCCTGTGTTTTAACATCAAATTTCATTGATTTAACCCCCTTGTATTTTATACATATGCGGTAACTATTTTATCTGAATCCGTGCTTTCTTCAGTTCCCTGTTCTTTATCTGAATTTGTGTTTTCTGTATCAGTATTTTTCTCTTGATGATCCTGATCCGTAATATCTGCTTGATCTTCTTTTACAGGTAATTCTGAATCTTGTTCCATCATAAGAATATTGCCTGCATACACGGTTGTTGCTACAATACTTTGACTTAAAGTACTGAACAGCAATACAAAAGATAGCAAACATGCTTTCTCTATTTTTTCTCCTTTCTTCTTTTAACTGTTTTTATATCTATATTATATATATTATTTAAATCTAGTTTCTCTGTCTATATTTTTGCGTGAATAGTCAAAATATAGTGTAAAAAGACATTCATCTGATTTGATTTTGCCGTTTGCAAAGTTCTTCTTTTGATAAAAGATTAACTTCCTGATTTTCTATATTCCGTATTACTGAATTTTGATTTTCACAATTATTAGGCGGCTCATTCTAGTATTGTTCCATACTTTTAAAAGTAAGAAAGCCTGCAATCACTCCGGTTCCCAGAGAAATTAACAGGCTGATCAATAAGGGTTTTTGCTTCATTAAAGAGCTCCCTTTATTTTTAGAATTAATTTATTATATTCTGCTGTCATGGAGACATTCTACTTTTGGCTGCGTTACTGAGAATATTATCTATTGTCTGCTTTATTGGTTTTTCCTGAATCCGTGAAGTTGATTTCCTCACATACTCCTTAAACCCTATAGTTTCATGCTTTTGCAATATTTTTTTCCAATATTGTTATTCACCCACCAGGTGAAAGCAGTCTGTGGTAAAATAGACATAACAAAATCTATGGATTGGAGTCTTTTACCATGAATAACAACCACCGAATCACACTGAACACCAATAAGAACATTATTGTTGAGTTTACAAATGAACGTATTATCCCAGCCAGCGGTCTGGCTGTTGTTGGCGCCCTCCTTGGGAAAAGCGATTTCATCAAAAAACTCAATCGCATGGACGTGACATCCAATCGGTCTCAGCATCAGATTAAAAATGGTGATATTGTACTCACTTACCTTGGAATGCTTTGCATGGGCAAACCTTACTTTGAAGCTTTTTCATTATCAAGCGAAAACTTCGCCGAGAAAGCACGGATGACTGGTTTGAAATGGCAAAGCAGTATTGCCGGAATGTAACCAGTCCCAGAGACGGAAAAACCGTCTATATAGGCAGTGACTGGAAAACCGTTACCAGTAAGCAGTTCAATACAGAGTATACACTCCGTGCCGGATACGAGATTACAGAGCGAACCATTGATAAGTATGGTCAGTTCAACCTTGTTCCCGATATTGAAGTTGAAGCCTGGTGGACAAACCTTGGTGACCCGGATGAGGAAATCATCAGTCTGTATCATGCCCATGGGGAATGTGAGCAGTTTCATAGTGAGGTAAAAACAGACATGGATCTGGAGCGGCTTCCATCCGGAAAGTTCGCGACCAATGCACTGATACTCGAATTAGGGATGATCGCATATAACATTCTCCGTATGATCGGTCAGGGCACAATTGGAGGACGGGCACCCCGTCAGAAGAGGGATGTTAAACGCCGTCGTTTACGCACAGTTATCAGCAACCTGATTATGATGGCAGGACATATAACCATGCATGCACGCCAGTTGATAACCGGCCTCGGAAGAAGCAACATCTGGCGACATATATTTTCTGATATCTGTCAGAAATATGCTGTCACAAACTCATAAGTAACAAAGCAATTTTATAGCAGGCTTATTTCGTGTACCCTTTTTTGCCCAGTGACTGCTTTTGTTCCCGGTGCTGATACAGAAAAAGCCACAGAAGTATGCTCACATCATGAAACAAACTTACCTTTGGAAGATTGGTTCTCTTAAAGAATGAACTTCACGGATTCAGGTTAGTTGCTAAGTCTCTTGGTGTGGTGGTACTGTTACCAATGGACTTAATGGGAGCCGCATAGCCTTCTGGTTCAACAGGAGAATCATCCCAGCCATTTGCAAAGGAATATAAGACCAGTCCCATCTTCCCGAACAGTCGTTCCAGGAAATCTGGATCTGACGTTGCAATTTTCCCAATGGTTTTGATCCCATAACGGTTTAACATCGTTCTGGTAGATCTTCCGACATACAAAAGGTTAGCTGCAGGAAGATTCCAGACGATACTCTGGTAATTTTCTTTATGAAATTGGGTGATCGCATCTGGTTTTTTATAATCGCTTCCAAGCTTAGCAAAAATCTTATTCCACGAAATCCCGATACTGACTGTGATCCCCAATTCCTTTTTTACACGGCTTCTAATCTCATCTGCAATCTTTTTTTCATCCCCTTTTAAGGCGGTACTTCCAGTCACATCCAGCCACGCTTCATCACATCCATAAGGCTCCACCAGATCGGTATACTCTCCATAAATCTCCTGCAGCATGGAAGAAAACTGTAGATAAAGCTCCATTCTGGGCGGAACAACAACCAGATCCGGACAGGCACTTCTTTACCCCCTTTTGCGTAGCAGTATAATTTGCTGTCAGAACAATCCCACGTCTGGATGCCTGATACGCTTTAATCGCAGGCTTGTTCAAAACTCTGGACCAGTACGCAGCGATCTGGTAATGTGCAGACCCACATACAGCCTCCATGTGATATGATTTCTTCTGGTATTCCACACCTTTCCATGATTATTGGCAGACGTCTTGGTATCCAGATTATCAAGCATGCTTCATCTATCTGTTCCTATCAAAATATCGTTTTGCAAGTTATCAAGACGCATTCTTCTTTAATTCAAGGATTTTCTTCCTGATTTCTTCTATAACTAATTTAAACGCCTCATCGTTTTTTCCCGTTGGATCTTCCAGTCCCCAGTTATCGTCAAAAGGCCTGTCAATAAACGGACACCCTACATTGCATCCCATGGAAATCACGATATCAGGAGTTGGAATATCGCGAATCAGTTTGCTGTACTGACCATCTGCTTCCATATCTATTCCATATGACGTTTTCATAATCCGGACTGCATCCTGATTGATCTGCGGTTTTGTCTCTGTGCCGGCAGAATAGCTTTCAAATATATCAGATGCCAGATGCTTTCCAAATGCTTCTGCTATCTGGCTGCGGCATGAATTATGGACACAGATAAAAGCTGCCTTTTTCTTACTCATAGAAGAGTCCCCTTTCTCTTATATCTTACTCCTTTTCCATAATTTTACAGTTCCTCCTGGTGCTCGTTTCATTTTCTGCTCCAGCTTCTTTCCATAATTTTCCTTCTTTGTAGTGCTTCCGGCAAAGCGCCACATAGCTTTCATTGGAGCCAAGCATGATCTGCGCACCCTCCCGTACAATTTCTCCATTTGCATACCGGGTATTACACTGTGCACGTTTTCCACACCAACAGACAGTCGGTACTTCCTCAATGACATCTGCAATCTCCATCAGACGTCTGGAGCCAGGAAATAAGCGGTTGCGGAAATCGGTGCGCAGTCCATAGCAGATCACTGGAATATTATAAAAATCCACAAGGTCGGACAAAGTGTCTATTTCCGCTTCCGAAAGGAACTGCGCTTCATCCACCAGAACTGCATCCACTTTCTTTCCCTGATACCGGTATTCTGTATTTTCTTTTTTCCAGATCGTAGAGATCTCTTTTAAAAATTCATCCACGTATTCTGCTGAAGCAGATAATCCCATACGAGACTGGATCTTGCGTTCTCCATCCCGGCTGTCTGTTCTTGGTTTTAACAAAACGGCATACTGACCGCGCTCTTCGTAGTTATAACGGACCATTAGTATGTTTGCTGATTTCGAGCTTCCCATTGCTCCGTAGCGGAAATATAATTTTGCCATTTTCAGACTCTCCTTATGCTCAGTGTTCTTTCAAAAGCTTTTCCATATAGCTTTTCCTTCTATCAATCAAATTTCAGAACCAGTTGTCCGTCGATCCAGCTTTTCTGATCCGCCTGATGTATTTTATCATCCGCTTTTAAATTTCCAATCAAAAACGGGGATTTCGGATCATGCAAAGCATAATTCTGACGAACCGTTTTGGTATCGTAATTAGCATAACAATATTTGCATCCATGAAGGCAGGTATTATATGCTCCAATATCATTTCCCATAAAACAGGCACATTCTTTCCGTAGTGGCTGCTTTTTCGGTATATCCAGCGTGGTATGGAGGGCTTTTTCGTATGTTTCCTGTGTCATACAGCCATTGCAATCTGCCCCATAACAGGCTAATTCTGTTCCTTCTCCACAGGGATATACTTTCATTCCATGTGCCGCGGCTATCTGTATCATGGTTTTCCCAAGTGACAGACGTTTTTCTTTTGGTACAGCTTGGGCTTCCGGAAAATTTCTTCTCACTTTCTGGTACAGGTCGATGAAACTGATCACGCAGGTATGGGTATAGCCCTCAAGGGCCTGTGCGATCTGTGTAAACTTTTGGATATGGACCTCTGGCGTATAAGTCTCATTCAGGAATATAGGGTCATAACGCCATCCCATGGAATCCGGTCCTGTAATCTCAGCCAGTTGCCGAAATGTATCTATTACCGCTTCTACATCTGGAACCAGAGGCTCTATTTCTTTTCCATAAGGGGTAATGGTAACGAACCAGTACATTCCATATGTTTTCAGTAAATCCATGTGTGAAAGCATAGGCGCCGGATTTTTCGAGCAGAACGCAATCAGATCTACCACAGAAGGCGAAAAGGTATATCTTGTTACCTGCTGCGGCTGATATGGATTCCGAACCATCACGTAGCCCTCTTTTATCCGGTTACACAGCCATTCCGAATAAAACGCCGGGATATCCGTCCGCATACCGGTCTGAATAATCATAAATGTGTTCCCTTCTTTTTTATGTCAGCAAACTCTCTTACATATTATTTCTCATTTACAAGCTTCCCTGTCATATGCTCAATTCTGATTGCAAATAGCTGGACACGGCTTCTTGCAGAACCATTCATTTCTTTTTCTACTTCTTCTACTGTAGGGTAATATTTTTCTGCCAGTTTTCGAAGACGGTCTTCTATAATCTTGATATCTGTGATAAGTTCTGCTTTTCCAAACACAACAACACTTGTGGCATTCCACTCCCAGTGCCCTTCTTTTTTGAAACCCTGGTTCCAGGTTGTCAGACACACTTTATTACATTTCTGGATTGCATCCATCTTGTGTCCTTCTCTGGCTCCATGAAAATAAATCGTATGATCAGCCTCTTCATAGTAAAAATTAATTGGAATGGTATAGGGATACCCTTCATCACCAATTACAGAAAAAGCAGCTCTTTTTTCATCTTTTAATATTTTTTTACATTCATCTTGTGAAACCTGTTGCTTAAATCTTCTCATCTCGCGAAACATAAGATATCCTCCTGCCAATTATTTTGCTTTTCAATGGAATCTCATTTTTTAGATTACATTTTGATTAAGGCAAACTCCATTTTTCATCTATATAGATTACCAGACAATTCAATTGGAAAGAATCACATTCAGAGCAGTTCCAGTTTTTCTCAGAATTGCTCTTTTTGTTTGCTCTGAATCTGATACTTTCCTAATGAATTGTACCATATGCAAATAGAATTTACAAACATTTGTTCTGCTTATTTTCAAAAAATAGTGCGCCTAGCTCATCACTGAAGTAACGAGAATGCGACGCACAGTTTTTCAAAACTTTATCCATATGTTTTCCCTGTAACTTTCCAAAAATATTTGAAAAGGGACTGTTTCCAGCCCCTTAATTTCTGTAAATTTCCTTACAGATATGAACAACATGACAATTTGTGCCCCGGATATCTTTAATCTGCATACCACGATGGTTCATTTATATACCGAATAGTTCTTCTCCAGGAGCATGTCTCGCACTTAAAGCATCCCATTTCGGTTCTTCCATCGCTATATTCAACACGTCGCTCCTCATGTGGTTCAATTGTTCTATGAGTGAAGCAGAAATGCTCTTTATTATTTATTGATTGTCCGTCACACTGGATAATTATATCTAAAAAGTTTACAGCTTCTGTAATGTCTTTAAATCCATTAATTTCCTCAGGTTCAGGATCCTTAAAGAGTAAAATACGTGGCATTTATTTCTTTGTCTATTACTTCTTTATGGCCTGTTGCCTTCACTGCTTTCTGTGCTGCAAATACTGCACCGCAGATTTCACAGTATCTTACTTCCGTTAATCCATCTTCTGTGCAGGTCGCTGCTACTTCTGACAGGTTTTTGTCAGTCCTTTTATACTTATATAATTTTCAAAATATTTACTTTTCTGCCAAAACTGCTTCAAATCCTTCTTCTGCTTTTCTTACTGTGTCTTCTATGATTTTCTCTGCAATTGGTTTCAGATCCATTTTTAAGATCTGACCTATTACTTCCTCTTGTTTGGCTTCCGGTACTTTATATAAGGTAAAGCAGCATTTCAGTAATCTTCTTAATTTATTCTCCATGGTAAAATAGAGGTCGCATTTTTTTGCCATAAATCCTCTGGTGATTCCGGCAGAGGCAATGTCCATTTCATAAAAATCTTTCAATTCTGCTTCTTTTATATATTGTGAAAAAATATGCTGAATCTTCTGCGCCGTGCTCATATAAATATATTCTGAAGTAGTAGGAAGAGAATATCCTACCACATATAATTCCCTCAACGGTTCTGACAATTCGGCTATGTACATCTGTATCGAAACTTCTACTCCATAGACAAGCAACGGATCCGGAGTTTCCCCTAATAATTTCTCCGCCTTATCAAACTGGCTTCCAAACATTGTTTTGACCAGGGTAAGCAGCAAGGCTTCTTTATTATCAAATGCTGCAAAAAAGGAAGAGGGGGACATCCCGGCAGCCTTTGCAATAGAGGCTGTTGTTGTCTTCTCGTATCCATTTTCCAGAAATAATTTTACTGCTGCATAGATCATTTTGTTTCTTCTGACGATTCCTTTATGTTGTAATCCTTTTGGCATTTTTACATCAATCCATCCTTGTAATTATAATTTTGCATATACTTTTGATTATAATCAATTATATATTGCTTTAAAGTTTTTCGCAACTATTATTTGGATAATTTGTACAAAATTTCCACATTATATTTATGAAAAAAGACCTATGAAAAATGATCGCTCTTTTTTGCAGGCTTTATAAAACAAAAAGAATGCAACACATGAGCTGCATTCTTTTGTTTTGTATCTACATTCCGCATTATTCTAACTACTTATCAATTTTCATTCGATATACCCCCACCCAAACTGAAGGTCATATCCCTTGTCTCCGGCATCAACAGCTTTATTTTTCAGATAGTCCAGTACTTTTTCCTGCGTTACACCTGGATTCTCCAGCAGGTACCCTGCTACAGCTGCACTTACTCTGGGGACCGCATAGGAGGATCCTTTCTGATCTTCATAACTTCCGTTTGCGCTTACATATACTGCTTCACCGCCAAGATACCACAGCGAACTTATGGGATTCCCGTTTTCATCAAGATCAGCTCCTGCCACGCCGATTACTTCTTCCCAGGCAGCCGGATATACCTGGCTTCCAGAAGGTGTCTGGAAGCTCAGGTTTCCGGCTGCAGCCAGTATCAGGACTCCGTTTTCGCTGGCATACTGAATTGCTTCATGGAGGAGGTTCGAATCTCTATTCAGTGTCCAACTCATATTAAGGATATCTGCATGGTATTTATCTACGCTGTCATAGATGGCCTGGATGATGGTATTATCGTCTGTCTGATTTTCAGATTCCCCATCAAAACACTTTAGCATGACCAGATTTGCATCCAGTGCCTTTTCCAGCAGGATTTCACAGACGCCTGTTCCATGTCCGCTGTTGTCAGAAAGGTTATCGCTGCCTTCCAGATAATTCCACCCTGTAATGTTTTCCATGTTGCAGCCTGAATCCAGAATACACACAGTTACCTGGGATTCACTGTCTGCAAGAACCGGAGTATATGCTCCGATTGCAGACATAAGGCACAAAGCAATTAATGGAAGTTTTGAAAAAATTTTTAGTTTGTGTTTCATAGCATCTTTTTTGTCAAATTCAATTGATCAGTCAGTTTTTTGTGGCTAATTTATTCTTTCGGAGCCAGAGGTTCTGTTGGCGCCGGGGCGTCCGTTGGAGCCAGAGCTTCCGTCGGAGCTGGTGCGTCTGTCGGAGCAGGTGCGTCTGTCGGAGCTGGTGCGTCCGTTGGAGCCAGAGCTTCCGTCGGAGCTGGTGCGTCTGTCGGAGCTGGTGCGTCCGTTGGAGCTGTGGATTCCGTCGGAGCTGGTGCGTCTGTCGGAGCTGGTGCGTCCGTTGGAGCAGGTGCGTCTGTCGGAGCTGGAGCTTCTGTTGGAGCTAGAGCTTCTGTTGGAGCTGGAGCTTCTGTTGGAGCAGGTGCGTCTGTCGGAGCTGGAGTTTCTGTTGGAGCAGGGGCGTCCGTTGGAACTACAGGCTTATAGTCGACATGAATATAAATCATCAAGTTTTCAACAACAGCTTCTGAATAGTTTACTGTATCTTCCGGAGTAAAGGTAAGCTTATATGCAAATTCTTCACCCTCTTTAGTGATGACTTTGTCCTCAACAGGTGTTGCCTTCCAGGTTCCCACAATAGTTTCGCCAGTAATTGGATTTTTCGCTTCAACCCAGCCATTAATCTCTGCATTTGAAAGATAACTTCCAACCACATTTCCTTCATTATCTATTGAATTAAATAGTTTTCCGCTGAAATCTTTACACGTCAATGCAGGTACCGCCTTCTTTACTTTTACGGTAAATATCTCTTCAATCGGTTCTACATTTTTTGCCACGCTTTCATCAGCAGGTTGAAAAACTGCTTGAAGCTTATAAGCGTTTTCAGTAACTGTCAGCTGCTTTTTCTCGGATTCTTCAAGCTTCCACTGCCATTCTCCGGCTGTTTCCATCTCTGCGACCTTCACCTTGATTCCGGATATCATATCTTTTGCAATCAGAGTTTTCTTTTTCGCTCTGTCCGGTTCTGTTTCTGACGTCAATCCATCTGAAAGCATCTGCCCATAAATCAGGGTCAGTTTTTCCGGGTCCGGAGTTCCTGTAATGTCTGCTTTGGCTTTTTGAATCTTATAGGGCAGGATCGTAATTTTTTCTTCACTTTCCGGCCATCTGTACAGTGCAGGATTCTTAAGTTCCATCGTTACATTGTACTCTCCAGCATCTAAATGCTTTTCATTTTGAACTGTTTTATAGAATTCCGTTTCTGGAATAACCGGAGCCTGTTCCTGCCCATTATAGACCATTTCCGGGATCTCAGGAGGCGTCACCACTGCTTTTATTGTGGATACGGTTACTTCTGCCTGAATTGTTTTAAATCCAGCTGTATTTTCTGGAATAAACAGCATTGTGTATCGGATTTCACCCACCTGGTCAAGTATTGTCTCAGGATTTTGCCATTGCCAGGTTCCTGGAATTTCTTTCTGATTGTATGTAGCTTTTCCATCGGTTAAGACCGGATCCTTTTCTGGTGAATTTTGGATATCCTTTAATCTGGTACCGATTTCAAATTCCTGTGCTACGGTTGGCACAGTTTCGATCACTGGCGTGATCCAGTAGATAGAGGCTGTTGTTTCGGCTGTAGTATCCAGAAGCACATACAGGTTATCTGCATTTTGATCTTCCCGGATCTTATAACCGCTGAAGGTAACTTTCAGGTTTTCACCAGGTGTTTCCTGTTCAAACTTAAATATACCGTCTGTCAGTTCCAGATTTTCCAGTTTCGTATCGTCACCAGCACGGGTCAGTTCATAGGTTCCGGTGGTGGTAACATTACCTTTTTCATAATCACGGCTGTCTGCTTTACAGCTTACGCGGACACCAATCTGCGTTCTTACTGGAAGGTCAAATTCTACAGGAAGATAAATGTTGGCTTCAGAAGGCGTAAATACAACCGTATAATTTGCATTATCGGTTCCGTTATTTTCTCCAGATGGTTTTACTTCCGGAGTCTTCCAGCTGAATTCCCCTGTTACTTCCAGCCCATTCCATGTTACTTTTCCGCCTTTCAGGACGCAGTCAGATAACGGTTTCTGATATTCCAGAATGTTTGTTTCAGGTTTCGTTCCTAGCTCCGGTGTAAGCTTTCTTATTACAGCCTGATAGGTTCCGGTTTCTGTATAGGTATTCCCAGTCGAGGTTGTAACTACTGCTTCAATGGCCAGGGTATATGTGTAAGCATCCGCCAGAGGTTCTCCTTTGTCCTGAATCTTTGCCGTAATGGAGATCAGATTCTGGTATTCTTTCAGGAATTCGTTTTGTCCCAATGCTTCGTTAATAACAGAAACTGTGGAGTTTTCTACCTTTTCTTCCATTTTTTCTATTGGCAGATAATTTTCAATGGAATCCTCATAATCTCCGTTAATTATTTCTATCAGCTGGGACAAAATCTGATCCGTCGGAACTGGCTCACGGATACTTGCTGTTGTTTCAGCTGTAGTATCCAGAAGCACATACAGGTTATCCGTGTTCTGGTCGTCCCGGATTTTATAACCGCTGAAGGTAACTTTTAGGTTTTCACCAGGTGTTTCCTGTTCAAACTTAAAGATACCGTCTGTCAGTTCCAGATCCGTTAGTTTCATACCGTCACCGGCACGTGTCAGTTCATAGGTTCCGGTGGTGGTAACATTACCTTTTTCATAATCTCGGCTGTCAGCTTTACAGCTTACGCGGACACCGATCTGTGTTTTCACTGGTAATTCAAATTCTACAGGGGTATAAAGCTTTGCGCTGTCACCATCCGGTATAAATGTCGCTTTGTATTTTGCGGTTCCGTTATCTTCTCCTGCAGGCACAAGCTCCGGTTCATTCCAGCGGAAGCTTCCGGTCACCTTGTTTTCTTTGTAGGTCACTTCGCCTCCCGTAAACGGACTGAGCGCCAGTTTTTCCTGATATTTCAGGTTTCCAGCCAGTGGCAGTACCGAAACCTCAGGTTTCATTTTTCCCAGTACAAAACTGCCCTTGGCAGTACCTTCCCATTCTTTTCCAGCCAGACCTTTATAAAGGATATCTGCCCGGTAAGTATAGATATACTGGTTTTCTGTCTCTTCTACTTTGTCAGAGAGCACCACATGGAAAGAAATCCGGTTCCCATACAGCTGATACACATTTTCCTTTTCCAGGATTTCTGTCAGTCTTCCAGTGATTTCTGCCTGAAGCTTTTTGGGGGTATTTTCCAGTGGAAGATACTTTTCCAGGGAGTCCGTATAATGATTGGATAAAACTCCTGTTATAGATTCCAGTATCTGCTCCGGTGAAACTAATGGTTCCCACTGTGCATAAAGTGTACTGTCTTCTTTTAACTTACGGTCAAATTCATACGGTTCCCCGCTTCCATCTGCTGTCAGATACCAGCCTTTAAATACGTAACCAGGCACAGACGGATCCTTTGGTGCTGTTACATCCTGCTTTTCTGTGGAGTAAATGGTCTTATAAACCCCGTAATCGTCTAAATTATAATCAAATGTGATCTTATGGCGTTTATAGGCCCGAAGGACCAGCGTGATATTTCTCTGTGGCATGGTAAAGGTGATTTTATTCTTACCAGTAACGCTGTATTTAAAGTTATCATATGTACTGACGACTTCCAGGTCACTGTAATCCGGATCCAGCACAGTCCGTATTTCCACTTTCGTTCCGGAACGGATCTCCTCAGAACGAATCAGCACATTTCTAAAAAATGATTTCCGATATGCCTCAAAAGTCCTGATTCCGTCTCCAGCCTGTATGACAAGCTGTACCTGACGGAGATCAAGTTTCAGGTAGACGTCTTTCTGGCTCTCCCTGCCGGTTATGGACAGGCTGGTCTTCTGATCAGGTTCGTTATTTACGGACATCATCACCGCCTGCTGTTCCCCGTTAAAATCCCGTTTGTTTATGGTGAGGTCATAGCTGCCGTTCCTCTGCTTCTTAAATTCCTTCACGGTACCGTCCGCAGCAGTTACCCACAGCTTATAAGTGGTATCTGCTTCTTTCCCGTTCAGGCTTATGTGATAATTTACCTGGCTGCTTTCACCCGGGAATCTGTGCACATAAAGATAATAAGTTGTTTCATAATTTTGGTCATTCGCAAAAACTTTATATCTTAAGGTTCCATTTTGCGCATCCAGTGAACAGTCCTTCACGGAACCAATTCCGGATTGCTGGGAACCGCTTCCATTTATCCACTTACATTCCATACCTGCCAGTTCCGGATAAGCATCTTTTGCTTTCTGGATGATCTGATTTAAATTCAGGCTGACGGTTTTCCACTCTGCTGTTTTCTGGTCTGTACTTAGATAACTGGTAAAAGTGTTCTGATAAACCAGGGCATTGTCCCAGCCGGCAGGATCCAGTCCCCATTCGTCTGCGCACCAGTCCCTGAGCACGACTTTCATCGTGTGGTTTGTGGTTGCAACATAAATTTTTTTACTAAGATGGAACCTGCTGACCTGCTTTTTCACGATAGCAGATTTGCTGTTGTTGGTATAAGTTACAACCAGGTCCAGTTCTGCCTTTTTACAGTTATATTTTGCCGCTAGGCCCTGATCCAGATAAATAAATCCGAGGCTGGTGTTGTTCTTTCCGTTTCCCACATAAAAGAGTTTTGCCAGGGGATCTTTGGCCGATACTGCTTTCCCATCAACTTTCAGATTCTGGATCTGAAGGGAAATACCTGCATTCTTCTGGGTCGCCAGAACGAAGCTTTCTTTGCATGTGCCTTTCGCCATATCCCAGTTTTTCATCGGAATGGAAGCAAAACCGAAGGAATCTTTTTTGTCTGCATTTTTGGACACAACCTTCCACATGTCAGCCAACGTGGTCTGGTTCATATAGGAAAAACCGCTGGAATAGCTTTTCGACCACAACGGCCATCTACCGCTGTATACGGTCCAGCTCTTTTTCTTGGTCTTAAAGATAAGCTTGACTTTCAGCTGAAGCTTGACAACCACATCAATACCGACCTCAAATTTCAATGCGCCCAGCTCTGTGCTTGCACCGCTTACCAGGTTCGCTGTGTTATAATAGAAGCCAGACAATTCTGCGTAAGCGTAGACGCTGCCTTCTATGCTGGTGGAGATGAAACCGCAGAAGGTAATGGAAATCGTAACACGGATTCCCACCCTTGCCCCTACTTTACCAATCAGGTAAACACTGCTGGTCACACTGCTTTCCAGCTTCTGTGTATAGGAGCTTCCTTTAAACTTCAGGAACTTATACTCAAATCCAATGCGTTCTCCGCTTTTTACCTCAATTTCCACGCCAAAAGTTGCCAGCACACCGACCTGGCCCACAAGGTCAATATCCACACCCAGGGTAATGATTCCGTAGAAAGAGAACCGCAGCTTCAAAAGAACGACGTTGAAAATATCATTGTAGACCAGGGAGGAATTTACAATGGAACCAACTGTCTTCATCAGTTCGGAAACATTTTTGTCATACTGGCTGTAGTCGTTGGAATCCTTTAACCCTTCTGGTTTTACGATTTCGGAAAGTGTTTTCTTCGCATCATTGAACAGCTTTACAGAGCCGCCGGAAGATGCGGTAACCGTAAGGGAAATCTTGGATGTGGAACGTAAAGTTACGGACATGTCGATCCAGAATTTTCCACCTTTTACATTGGTCTGTACGGACAGGCTCTGGGTAAAGGACAGCTTAGGTGAAATGGTAAGAATTGTCTTTGAACCGTTCTTAATGGCTGCACTTGCCGAGATACTGATCGTCGCAGTTACGTTGCTGCCGGATGCAGAGATCTTTACGGATGGTTTGCCCGGCTTCAAGGTGGCATTCATTCCTGCCAGGGAATAAACCCCTTCCCCGTATTTTTCATTGATCATCTTCTGGGTTTCCTCAGAAGTCATAACCGCCATCAGCATCTGGGCTTTTAATTCCTCGTTTTCCTCTACCTGGCTGACGATTTTGGATTCCACTACCTGGAGTTCTTCTTCGGACAGCTGGCTCTCCAGATCTACATCATCTGTAGTGTTTACATCAAAATCTGCCAGGTAATCCTGTGGATCGGCATATCCGAACCAGATCCTTGTCTGATTCCCTTCGCTCTGGACATCCACAACCTGGGCAAAAAGCACATATCCGTCAAAAGAGCCTTCGGTATAGGAATCCATGCTCTTTTCATCCCGGCCGATTTCGCCGTCATAAAAGGCTACGATTTCCCCGGGCTCATAGTTAAGCGTCCCCTTTACAAGAAGTTCCCCAGGCTCATATGCCGGAGTTTCGGTTTCCGGTACATCCGCTTCTGTTTCAATTTCCGGTTTTTCTTCGGAAGGAAGTTCTTCATTTTCTTCTGTTGTTGTGAAAGGCTCATCCGCTTCCTGCCGGGAAAGAATTTCCTTTTCTTCCTCCTGAAGGAGTTCAGCTGTTTCTTTTTCTGTTTGTCCTGCTGTTTCTTCTGAATTTTCTTTCTCAACAGCAGGGGTGTAGGATATTACCTGGTCCCAGAGAATATAATCGATATCTTCTGAAAAACCAACAATCTCCACCTTCTCTTTATAAACAGAAACTGTAACTGAGCGAACATCTTTGGAATAATCTGCAAAATTAATTTCTTCAGGAAGCCTTACTGTAAATGTGGCTCCCGGCTCAAATCCTTTTTTTCCATCTTTTTCGTAATATTCACCGAAAATGGAGAAACCGTTCGGTGTCTTTTTTACAGACAGGATCGGATCCAGATCACCGGCTCCCGGCTCTAAGGAGACAGCGGACAGAACCTCGTCTTCTGTCATTTTGGTATCTGTAATCAGCGGGATCTCTCCCTGCCAGTCGAAATCATTTAACTCCGCACAGCTTCCATCCTTTTCCTGGCTTACGGCTTCGTTGGAAGTAAAAAGCGCATACAGAGTCATATCTTCCTGAACTGGCTCTGTATATGCAAATGGTTCGGTACACGTTTCATCACGGCACCATCCGCCGAAGGTATAGCCGTCCTTACTTGTAGAAATGCTGGATACCGGTTTGGAAAGAAGTGTTTCCCCTTTTGCAAAGGTAAGAGGTGCTGCCGGTGTACCACCAAACGTTTCAAAGGTAACAGTCACAGCTTCAGCAGCATCTGTAAATCCTGCATATAAGGTCAGAGGTCCGTTCACACAGTCAAACTGGGAATATGCTTCTGTGCAGGCTGCATCCTGATACCAGGTAGTAAATATGTATCCTTCTTTTTCCGGCGTGATCCCGGTAACATCCACCGGAGTTCCGGGAACTGTCTGACGGACAGCCACTTCGCTGCCATCAGCTACAAATGTAACGGTGTAAGTTTCCAGTTTCAGAGAGCTTGCTGCACCACTTGGAAGGTTTTCACTGCTTCCGTCTGGTTTTTCCAGTTCCAGTGCTTTTCCGGACTGGTTTGTTACTTTACAGGTGGCGTAAACCGCCAGGGAACTTACCGGTTCTTTTACTTCCACACCTCCGATGGTTCCGCTTCCTTCCAGTGTTACTGCCTGGCCGCCGTTTAATTCCAGTTTGGAAATATTCGTTTCAGAATCAATTTGCAGGGAAGACTCTTCTGTCTTTTCCCCGGCTATCAACAGCTGGTCTGCTTTCACACCAGTGAAGCTGATCGCAGTACCCTGGCTGATGTCCAGTGCTTTCGCAGTAACATTAGATAGCTGGATCTTTGTTGTATTGCGGATTGTGATGGTTCCTGCTGTGATGCCGGAAAGATAAACCGACCCACATGCAACCAAAATGGATTTGGAATCATCCGACACCCTTAGTTCATCGGCCTGTTCCTGGGATGTGATCACGTAATCGTAACCAGCTGTATCAATTCCATCCAGAAACCTGCTATCCACGGTCGTTTCTGCCTGATCCGAAAATCCCTGATTTTCATTTCCTGCAAGCACAGTACTTCCCATTGTGATTGTCAGCATAACTACCACCAGAAAGAGTGCAATTGTTTTTCTGAAATGCTTCATACATTTCCTCCTCCCTTTTGGCAATGCTTTTGCCTTTTCTTGTAATTACAATGATATTTCAACTATTGATTATAGTCAATTATATATTATTTGGCACCTTTAAGCAACTGTTATTTGACAATTTATGGCAAATTTCCAATAGAAAAAGGAATGTTCACTCTGAACAATCCCTTTTTATAAAACTTTATTCGTTTTTCACACGATACAAAGGATGCTTCTTTTTATTATCAGAAACAGCAACCCTACTGCTATTGCATATGTTTCTCTACCCGTTTTTTCTCCAATCTGTCACTGATTCCTACAGCAAAGTAAAGTGGCTCCCCGATATATTCCAAACAATCCGAAGCTCAATAGAACACCTCCGATGATGCCTGTACACCATTGTACACCATATAATAATCTTCCACATATCATAAACAAGGAAAAAAGAACAGAAAAAATATTAGTTTCTTTTCGTAACCAGTAATTCGAACTCCTATGATTTGCCTGATACATAAGCGAAAGCATGACACTTACCTGATTGATCTTAATCTGCATTTGCCAGTTTACTACTCGGTAAATCTTAAAAAGTTTTATGATGTCATGAAATTCTGTATTCTCTTCCCCTTTGTATTCTTTCGATATTACTCCTGCTCGTCCTCTTGACATTTTTCTGCCTCATCCTTTCGTAATTTCATCTTTTGTTGAAACGCCTTCTCCATTTCGTCGTCCACCACACTAGCTCTGATAAGGCAGCAATACATAAGCGTAATCACCACTGCCATCAGAACGAAGAACACAAGCCAAAATACCCACATTCTTTTATCCCTCCGTTTTCATAATATGGAGTGGTTCTTTACTCTCCTACTTATAAATAATAAAAATTTTCGACGAAAAGTGTAAAAATTTGAAAATAAATTGCGATTTTTTTAAGATTTTCTCGATTTATAAAAGAAATGGAATTGAAATGTGATTACCACTTTAGATTTGCAGGGTTTGATGATATAAAATGATTTCTGTATCGATATAGGGAAATAGTTGAATTTCTATAATAAAATTGCCATCCGATCAGATATTTATCCAACCAGATGGCGACAACTTCTTCATTTATGCTGGCAGCAAGTCCGCATTTTTAATAATTTCTTCAATCTGTTTTTCTTCCATTCCCGCTACATCAGCGATCTGAGCGATTGTATAACCCTTGCTGTGCATTTTTACAATCATTTCTTTTTTACCAATCTCAATTCCAGTTTCTTTAATTTTCTGACTTAAATTACACATAACACTCACATCCTCTCTGAAGTCTTCTTCCATTGGAATATCATATTCGTTTCCGATGATATTGCATTTTATCTGCCAGCCCTAATATAAAACAATGGAACCCATAATTTTGTTTTTATTTTCTTACCTTCCACACTATAGGCTGTCACATCACAAGTTTCAAATTTTTCTTGATTGCAATGGTGTTGTAGAGCATCTGCCTCTTGTTCCATAAGTGTATATGTGAAACTTTCAGAGGGCATAAGAACCTTGGCATTTTCTACTATGTGACAATCTACAAGCAATTTGTTTTTATAGCACAATTCAAAGCTCTCTAGTATAAATGGATTTTTACCTGTATTATAAATTTCAATTCCATGTTCTGATAAACTTGTTTTAGTACGGTATTCTTTATCTATCAGTTCCGTTTCTGGTGTAGAAACCATTTTAAAAGTAAGCTTTGGTCTTTCACGAAAAAACATCGTAATCTCATTGAAAATCCAGCCAACAATTACGCCTGCCAGAGTCGCTACTAATTCACGCATTTATAATCTCCTTTTGTTCAAGGAAAAGCTGTTCTCCTTTTATCTGGGAATTGATAAAAAGCCATTCAAATGAACATCCATTTGAATGACTTTTCCTTCACACAACATTATGCTGGTAGCAATTCCTCATTTTTAATAATTTCTTCAATCCGTTTTTCTTCCATTCCCGCTACATCGGCGATCTGAGCGATTGTATAACCCTTGCTGTGCATTTTTACAATCATTTCTTTTTTACCAATCTCAATTCCAGTTTCTTTAATTTTCTGACTTAAATTACACATAACACTCACATCCTCTCTGAAGTCTTCTTCCATTGGAATATCATATTCGTTTCCGATGATATTCAATTTTTCATTTACAGACAGATTCTGGGATAACAATGCTCCAAGTAATCTATGTAACTCGTATTTTTCTTCATGTTCAGGAAGCTCTTCTGCCAGTCCGATCATGACAATATTAATCAGATCCAACTTTCCCTTCCAGGCATGCGAATTGACAAGACTATCCTTTACCAGATGAATATGCTCCAAACTATTTTCCGGCATGTTCATACACACCCAGATGGAATAAACACGTTTGATATCATTATAATTTGAATTTGAAAAATCTTTTTCTTTCTGTGAAGAAATCATGCGACTCACATAAAAGATAGCTCGGTTTAAAATCTCATATTTCTCAGGCTCATCCTTTTGTGCTTCCACGTTCACAATAATCTGTGATAATCCATCTCTCATCCGTACATAAAAGATAATATCAAACCTTATAGTTCCTTCATGAATCTCCTGGTTTTCAGAATTAAAACCTACGACTCGCTGACTATCTTTTTCAACAACAGTATTCGTAAGCCCAGGTTCAACCGGAACAGTATTAATAAATGGCTCTCCTTCAATGTAAGATATTACATCTTTTGGATTCATTCCCATGAATTCATCTACTGTTTTTACCAGTATATGTGCCAGAATGCTTTTCTGACCAAGCAGTCTTTTCGCTCTCTCATCATACTGTGCATCTTTATCAGTTATGAGAATTGCATTCTTCGTTTCTGTATTCACTGGCATTACTCCTTTTCGGGTATATTCAAAAATCCTTTTCCGAATATAGTTATATTATACTCTAATTCGGCATTTGTAACAACTGCTAATTTATATACGTGATCTTGTATTATCACAGCCCAAATGAAACAGACCGAACCCTGCATAATCAATTATACTTGGTTCGGTCTTACTTTATAATAAAGCATATTGTACTTGAGATATGATCTATTAAAAAATTTTTTCTGGTTGTTTTACTGCACAGCTTACTGCACGGTTTTTGCAATAATCCCATGCCATGAACCGCCATTTAATGCTACTCATAAAAATCTCCTAGCACCTTCGAAAAGCCTTAAAAGATCGCATTTAACGGACATTTTAATAGCGAAACAAATCACCATTCCCATATGGGTGACATCTTAATAGTATCTGCGGAAGCCCTTGTTTTATGCGGGTTTGTGGCATCTTCCAAACTGTTTTGACCACTTTTTGACCACCTTTTAGTATTTTTTTATTATCAGTGTTATTTTCCATAATTTTCCTTTGTTATTTTTTTCTGGTATAGCCGGAACTTTTTCCTCTTCATATTTCTCGGAGAATTTATTAAATTCATCTGAAATATACTCCTGTTCCAAGTGTGTATAATATTCCGTCATGTTAACATGTGCGTGACCTACAATCTTGCGAACGGTAAATGGTGACATACCAGATTGATTCATTCTCGTGACAAAAGTATGCCGAAACTTATGTGGATGTACACTAAACAAATGTGGTTCCCGATTCGGCGTAGTAATCTGCTTCTTTGAGTATGTTTCCTCCAGGCGGTTCTTACTATCATCATAAAATACCGTCGTCTCATTTAAAGTTTTACAGACACGAATACGATGCTTTTCAAAATCAATATCAGACCACAAAAGTGCTGAAATTTCTCCTATGCACAGCCTTACAGATCCAATAAAGTCGGTTGCTCTTTCAAAGCCGTCTACATATCCTCGGACTGTATTCGTCTTAATGCGTCCAATTTTATAAAGTTTCATCCATTCATCAAACCATTCCGAAACTTTATATTTTTTTGCTTTATCGCTGTAACCCATAATATATTTTCCAGGCCAGATTTTAAGTACATCAGCATATTAACACGTTCAAAAAAAATATTCAAGTCTCCTGTTCCTCCAGCCACTGCTCAATTTTTTTCTATGTGTAAGACTTGATTTGCAAAGTGCTGTTCATAGCGCGTACAATTTTTTTGTGTTTGCTATTATAGTAGGGAGACAGTACAAAACTGTACTGCCTCCCATAAATTTTAAATAATACGTTTCAAAGCTGTTACTTCACGGTAACCTTGCACTTCACGGATTTCTTTCCTGATTTCACTGTAATGGTGGCAGTTCCTTTCTTCTTTGCAGCAATTACCCCCTTTGCGGATACGGTTGCTACTTTTTTGTTGCTGCTCTTGTAGGTGATTTTTTCGGTACTTGTTAACGGAAGAATCACAGGTTTTAAGGTGGCTTTCTTTTTCACCTTCAAAACAAGCTTTTTCGGGATGCCTGTAATTTTCTGCGTCCGAACGGTCGTTTTCTGGACACGGACAGGTATTTTTTTGGTGAGGCCACTGTTTAGTGTAATTGTGAGCGTGGTTTTTCCACTTTTTGTACCTGCTTTTAACTTACAGGTTCCATTTGGATTTCCGGTTACCGTGACGATTTTTGTGTTCCCCGATTTCCAGGATTTTACGAAATCGCCAGGCGCCAAACCAGTTACTTTCAGGGCACTGCTACGTTGTCTGGTTTTTAAAACAAGGCTGGACATATTTACCTTCATAGTTGGCTTTGATGATGGTGCTTGTGGTGATGGAGCCTTGGATGGCGTTGGGATTGTGGTTGGTTTTGGCGCAGTGGTCGGTTTTGGCACAGCAGTTGGCTTTGGTGTATCAGTTGGAGCTGGCGTTGCTGTGGGCGATGGCGTAATGGTCGGCGTCAATTTGTCGCGTGTAATGATAAATGATTGGGGCTGAGACCATTCACCGTAGCTGGTTTCTACATAATGGTTATATGCTCTCATGCGTACATAATACGTACAGTCTGGTTCGGCCTCAAACCAGTAAGTGAAATCTTGAGTATTATCAAGTTTTCGGTATACAGATGTATCTGCCCACTGCGAAAAATATGATGAGCTACTAATCTCCATCTCATACCCAGATACATCAGGGCATTTTTTCCAGAAAATTTTTACAGCATCAGTTTCAGAATATTTTCCTAGTTCTATGGAAAAAGATGGGATAACATCTGGTGTTTTGTCAAGTGCAATAAATTCAGCACCTATTTTTTTTGCGTCATAATCCAGTCCCCAGCCATTGTAACCATAAATAGTTTTTAAGTTTACACATCCTTCAACTGCGGAAGGATCAATAAACGGCCATTCATCCCGTGCTGCATTTTGTTCATCATATAAAAAGGTTATGGATTCCAGATTTGAACAACCGACAAATGCTTCATTTTCCAATGCATAAAAGGTGTGTGGAAGTATAATTTCACGCAAACTCGAACAGTTATAAAACGCTTTTTTTCGTATTTCAAATAAATAACCATCCAGGCTAATATTTTTTAGACTGGTGCAGCCACTGAACACTTCTTCATCAATCCAACCAAGATTCTCAGGTAAAGTTATCTCAGTTAGGTTAATACAATCTTTAAAAGCTCTACCCCAAATATATCCATCGGATATATGAGCAGTTTTTAAATTTGTGCAACTATTAAATGCATCAGCTCCAATATCTCCTACAATATTGATACTTTCCAAGCTGCTACAATACTGGAATGCTGCTTCCCCTATTCTGCAGGGTTGGGTATTAGTAAAGTGAACATTTTTTAAACTTGTGCATTCTTTAAATGCTTCCATTCCGAGCTCAATAAGCTCTTTGGGTAAAGTTATTTCTGACAAACTAACACATCCAGAAAATGCATTGTTTCCAATATCTGAAGTATTATCAGAAAACGTTACTGATGTCAGACTGATACAATTCTCAAATGCATAATTTGGAATTTTGCTTAATTCAGGATCAGCTTCAAAGATAACTGTTTTTAAAGCGGTACAACTGCAAAAAACACCTTTCCCAAGGACTATAGAATGGGGAATTGTTATTTCATCTAAGCTGACACATTCCTCAAATGCTGAATCCCCAATTTCTTTTACATTTCCAGGAATATTGATTGCTTTAAGTACGCTGCATCCTTTAAATGCATTCTCACCAATAGAACTTAATGTATCTGGCAAAAGAATTTCTTTTAAATTCTTACAATTTTCGAAAGTGCTCGTACCAATATGATTTAAATTAGATGGCATTGTTACTTTCTGTAATGAATAGCAATTTTTAAAAACGTCATATGCAATTGTTTGCAAATTGGATGGAAGTGTTACTTCCTGCAATGAAGTACATTCTGCAAAACACCCGGTTCCGATTTTAGTAACACTTTCGGGAAGGAATACGCTCTTCAAATATGGCAGATTATAGCAAAGTGAACCACCAATACCTGTAACTCCTTCATTTACTATAAGTTTCTTAATTTCTGTTCCATGATATTCAATTACAGATCCATCTTTTTTTAACACACCCTGCCCATAAGCCACCACAGTTCCATCTTCAAACAATGCTGTAGAAACAGAAGAATTTCCTGACTATCTGTCCATTTCTGTCAGTGCGCAAAACAAGATTAATATTTACCCGACAAACGCTTTTTTATTTGGCACATATTGTTGTAATATTCATATTTCAGACGAATCATTGTGCCGGATCTTTCAGGATTTCGTTCAGTCACTGCCAGGAAGTCCTATGGTATATTCAAAGGAGGACTGTTTAAAGCTACTGGATCAGCTTACTTTGCCATTTTAATTTACGCCGGCAATGAGCCATATTCCGGGCAAAATTATTGTTTTTTCGCCTTTTTTCATATATAATAAATACATTATCGCTGCGAATCACTGCAAAATATGAATGTATCAGTACACTGATTCACAGCTTCCAGATTTATTAGAAATGGAGTGTTCGGATATGGAACTAAAAAACAGAACTTTATCAAATTTTGCAGAACTGGTACGCACTGGTGAATGTAAAAAATTCAGAGGGCGTTTGAAGGTAGGCGTGGATCTTGGTACTGCGAACACGGTTCTTGCAGTTGTAGATAGTACGAATCGTCCTATTGCCGGTGTCTCTGCACCCTCCCATGCAATCCGTGACGGTGTTATTGTGAATTATTACGAATCTGTTCAGCTGGTTACAAAATTAAAAGAAGAACTGGAAGAAAAGCTGGGCACGGAGCTTCTCTATGCCGCTGCTGCCATTCCTCCGGGAGTTTCAGAAGGCAGTGTGAAGAGCATTGGATATGTATTGGAAGGTGCCGGTTTCGAAGTAACCAACATTGTTGACGAACCTACTGCGGCCGCTGCTGTATTAAAGATTACCGACGGTGCAGTTGTAGATGTGGGCGGCGGCACAACCGGCATCAGCATCCTCAAGGATGGCAAGGTAATCTATACGGATGACGAGGCAACTGGGGGCAGCCATATGACGATGACAGTTGCCGGTCATTACCGGATTCCCTACGAAGAGGCAGAGGTTCTGAAGACCACTCCGGAAAAAGAGAAGGAAATTTTTCCGGTTATTAAGGCAACGGTTGAAAAAATGGCATCCATTACCGAGAAATTTCTAAAAGGCTATGAGATACCTGCAGTTTATGTGGTAGGCGGCTCTGCAAGCTTTCAGGAATTTACCAGCGTGTTTGAGAAGAAGCTGAACCTTCCAGTTTACCGGCCGGTTCATCCCCTTTTGGTCACACCGCTTGGAATCGCTTATAACTGCCAGCTTCCACAAAAAGCTCACTGATTCTAATAACAAAAAGCTCTATCGTATTTTGATCTGTCCAAAAGTTAGATTTTTGGTGCTTCAAAATACGATAGAGCTTTTATGTTGCAAATAAGTGAATTTCAGTTTTCTAGTATGGCTCACGCCCTGCCAGGCATTCACTTTTCAGGAGACGTTTGACAATAATCTTCTCCGGATGGGCAAGGATGGCGGCATCAAACAGATCTGTTTCTGCAGAACAGGGAAAACCATGCTTCTGTCTTTATTTGCTACCCAGGCAGTTTTTTGAAGTAACTGGTTCTTGACACATGATATCCCTTGCATTATAATACGTTTAACAATTAGGTTAAATGTTAAATAAAGGGGTGTGATGAATTTTTGGGTATACAGGATACATTAAAAGCACTGGCAGATCCAATACGACGTGAGATTTTGAACTTATTGAAGAATGGGCGGCTTTCAGCCGGAGAAATATGCGCACATTTTTCAGTAACGGGAGCATCCATATCAAGACATCTGGCAATATTGAAGGAAGCTGATTTGATCCGAAACCAAAGAGAAGGAAAGTTTATTTATTATGAATTAAACACTTCCGTATTGGAAGATGTCATGTTGTGGATCACAGATTTGAAAGGAGCATCGAACGATGAAGGAAATGATAAAAAAATATAGAGGTTCATTAATTAGCTCTATACTGGTAATTCTTGCAGGAGTCCTGGTGGGTTTTACGAGTACACACGGTAAATGGATAAATGTATTTTTTGTAGTAACGCACTGTATATTTGTAGCAATCATATTTTATGATAACAGAAGCCGACAACAGAGTCCAAAAGTTATAGGAATGACTATATGGATGATACCTGTTATTACATTGCTCTATAATGGCATTGCCAGATTGGTAAATACCGGGGCAGATATGGAGAACCTGTTTATGGCATTCATGTATTATGGAACAGGCTTACTGTTCATGGTTATAGGAAATTATCTGCCAAAGGTAAAGCAGAATAATACGATAGGAATCCGGGTTATATGGACATTGCAGGATGAGGAAAACTGGAATGCAACTCATAGATTCAGTGGGAAACTATGGATGGCATCAGGTATTCTGTGTATGCTTTGTGGTCTTTTTGAGGAAAGTATGGCTGCTCTTGTTTTGTATATCGTAAGCATTATGGCAGCTGCAATCATCAGCATTCTCTATTCTTATCTCTTTTATAAGAAAAAGATAGCGACCGGAGAAAAATTAAAAAATCAGTATAACAAAAAAACAATTGGAGTATCCGGAATCATAACCATTTTAACCATTATATTCGGTATATGGACGTTGTTTTTGGGAAGTATTGAGATTCGTTTCGAGGATAAAGATTTTACTATTGAGGCACAAGGCTGGAGCGATTATACAGTAGACTATACGCAGATTGACAGTATCTCATATGAAGAAAATTCATCTCAGAACCGGAATGATTATAGAACCAACGGTTTAGGAAATCTTAGATATGCTATGGGAAATTTTAGAAATGATGTCTATGGAGATTATATCCGGTATACCCATTCATCCTGTCATTCATATGTAGTCATGAGTATAAATGGAAAAATATTGGTCGTAAATGGTGCAAATGATTCAGCGACAAAGGAAATCTATCATACTATTAGCGAAAAGATGTCAAATGAATTAGAATAACATCAGTTACAAAAAAGCTTGACCACAACAATTCTGCAAATAAAAAAGAAACTGTCGGATAATTCCAGGCAGTTTCCTTTTTTACATATATCAGATACTATATTTATTTACAATTATTTTCAATCATGTCAGCTTTTTTGTTTCTCCCCATCAGCCGATAGTATTTACACCATAATCGCAGCGATTGCAAAGGAACGATTTCTGTTCCAAGTGTCATTCGTTCCACGATTTGTTCTTTGTCAAGAGAACAATCATAAACCTTCCCTTCGCTTACAATAGAAAATCCAGCCATAACGTCAATATCTACAGAATCAATGGTGAATTCCATGAATACCTTTGTACGATACATTGGATCAGAAGCAGAAGCCGGTGCGTGAAGTTCTCCCATTTCTGATAAAATTGTTCGGACCTGTTCAGCATCATGAACAGAGACCATTAAATCAATATCATGAAATTCTGAAATAATACCTTTAAAGTACAGCAGCATAGATGCGCCTAAAGCCCACTCTATATTTGCCTCAT